>BNJT01000685.1_pt1 | contig 93545 bp, 177 predicted proteins | sample 8540491 | NCBI WGS metagenome assembly BNJT01 (sample SAMD00202455, study PRJDB9452) | human saliva metagenome | host: Homo sapiens | reverse complement strand
TGTGGATGACTGGTTGTAGTTTCTTTGTAAAGTAGCCTAGTAGTGGCCCAAAAGTGAAGGCTAAGATAATTGTTCCTTCACGCATTGGGAAGACTGCATGGAAGAAGAACCAACAAATGAATATCAGTATGATAAAGACTACATCTGCTAGCTGTCGTACTACCAAACTCCATCTTTAAGTTCTTCGCAAAAATCATGCATGTACTTTCTACTGGCAGTCCTATCATTCCACTGGCAATCATCATTGCATCTCCAAATGAACAGATGATGATAAATACGAACAATAAAAATCATACGTATCATATAGGAATCTGAATTCATTCCTGCAAAAGACTGTGTAGTAGAAATAATTGATTGTCATTCCCATCAGGAATGATACTGGTATCTGTAATAGAAACATCAAACGATATTTCTTTCGCAGCATTACAATCTGTAACGCAATGCAGATGCAGTTGGTGATTAAACCAACTGTTCCTACTTCAATTGCAGTGACTGAACTAATACTTAATGCCAAAGCATCATAAGCACCTGTTCCTAACGCTACCTTCATAATCCCTGCAGCACCTATCGCACAAGAATCAAACCCACAATTTCAATCAGGAGATGTTTTATAAACTGTTCTCTTGTTATTTCCATAAGATTCTTGTCTCATAGAACTGTTGTTCAAAACCAACAGCTTGAATAATTTCATTTTCATCAATATTTTCTGTGACACGGGTGACGATGAAATAAGAACGGTGGTCATCTTTATGGTAGATAATACCACTAACAACACCTTTAAATGTATCTAAAGGTTCCTTAGGTCCAATGACATACGCATCTTGAAACTCACCATTCTTCTGGAATAGTTCTTCAACATAGCCTGTATTAACAGGATAGGTTAAATCTGCGATATGTGGATGGAAGCTTCCGTATGTATGATCAACAATAACTGTTACAGTTTTCCCTAACCATTCCCTACCAACAAGATATTCCATTGGTGTGTAGTTCATACCACCAGCTTCTGTGGATTTTCCAGTATCCTCAAATCCATAGTGATGATAGAAGTCTACAGCTGAATCTACAACATTGGCACTAATCTTTGAAAGATGATTCTCATCAGCCTCTTCTTTCAAATGATTTAAGAGTGCAGTAGCATATCCCTTCTTACGGGAAGCTTGTCTTGTTAGTAAAAAGAATGACATGCATCTTATCTGGATCGTAGGCTAAGATACTCTCTAAACCATCTACGTATAAACCATAAACTGTGAATTGTTTTAGGCGTTCTGCCATGAATTCACTAATACTCTTAGCAGCCTCTTTACTCCATGAAGCATCCTTCTCAGAAAGAATCACTTCTTTGGCAAGATGAATTGCTTCATCGAGTTCCACTGCGGTTAATGTTCTAATATCCATTAGAAGCTAATGTTACGGTCATACATCGCAACCGCCTCTTTAATAACATTCTTACGTAATTCATCATTGATGAATACAACTTCAACTGGCAAATCCTTTGCATGTGGTACCGCAGCTTCATGAATCTTTGTTAAGATATCATGTTCTTGTTTTTCAGCTTCGACAACTAAGAAGAACACCATTGCTGGACCATATAGTTTAGACTTTAACCAAACTCTACTTATTGCATCATTTGTTTCACAATAATCATACACAGCATTTACCAAACGTGTTGGATATACATTTGGCTCAGAATATGTCACATTCATTGGTGCTGTTGGTTGTACAGGTTTTGGTCTTTCTCTACCTGCAAGTAATGCGATTAATGGCTTAGGAATGACGATATTATCTGTTCCTGGGTTAATGATAACACCTTGAATCTTTGTGTTTGGATCGGATAATAACGCATCATACTCTTGAATTGTTCTTACGATATTCTTTGGTGTATCATCCTTTTCACCTGCCACTTTAAACTTTGTGGATTCTTCAACATCTGTAAATGCCGGGAAGAAAGCTTTACCATCATTTGTATTGATGAGGAAGAACTTAATCTGTGATGGGTTTACAGTTGGTAAAACACCATTATGATCTGGTTTTAGTTCTACATCAAAATTACAAGGTGCTAGTAATCTTGCTTTCTTTAATGCGTTTGATAACGCTTCTTGTTTTTCAGGGGTACTTCCAAGTTTTAAATCATTGATTGCTTTCTTAACCTCTGGGTTTGTCACAGGGGCAATCGTTCCCTGTTGGATTTTTTTGCTTTTTATCTGACATGATGTACTCCTTTTCGCTCCCCTAGTAATTATACGCTTTTTTTGATATCATTCACCTGTTATAATAGAGAAGATTTAAAGGAGTCAATATATGAAAAAAATAACTTGGAATTCACCAGTAATCTTATCGTTTGCCCTAATTAGCTTGATCGCATTAGGATTGAATACTCTAACAAACGGCACCACAAATCAACTCATATTCTCTGTATATGGTGGTTCATTGCTAAATCCCTGTTCTATCTACGTTTATTCACACACGTATTAGGGACATGCAGACCTATCACACTACATGAATAATATGTTGTTATTCTTATTAGTAGGTCCAATGCTAGAAGAAAAGTATGGTAGCCAACGTTTGCTTATTGTTATCTTAGTAGTTGCCCTTGTCACAGGTATTGCACATATCATCATCGCTCCAAACACAATGTTATTGGGTGCTAGTGGTGTTGTATTTGCCTTCATCCTATTATCTGCTGTAACAGGTTCTAAAGAAGGTATCCCTCTTACATTCATTATCGTTGCAGTACTCTATATCGGAACACAAATTTATCAAGGTGTATTCAACGTTGATAATATATCCCAGTTAACTCACATTATAGGTGGTATTATCGGTGGTGTCTTCGGTATGACACTACGCAAGAGTCGCTAATTTGATGCAGCGTAATGCTAGATTCAAGTGGAGTCTAGCATTTTAATTTGTATATATTTTGTGAAATTGCACATGAAATTCGAGTATCATTCACACTCTGTTCACATTTGTGCTCTAAGATAATAAGCGTAGTAACTAGGAGGATCGAAATATGTCAGATAACTTAAATGAGACTAACAACGAAATAAATGAAACAAACGAAACTGAATCAGTCGTAAATAAAACAGATACTGTTGAAGAACAACAGACAGAAGAAGTAACAGCATCAGCTCAGGAAACTGTGAAAGCCGTTGAAGATAAAAACAACTAGCCAAAAAGTCGTAGTAGCACCAGTTGAAAAGAAAAAAATGGAATCGGCACAAAGATTATTTCAACAATTGGTAAAGGTGCTCTTGCGGTACTTTGTGGATTTGGTGGTGCTTGGTTATATACAGCACAAAGTGGAAACGGTGGCAGGACTGTTGTTTACCAAACTACGGAGTCTGGTAGTAGCAAAAACAACTTCCGTTTCTAACGAAAAGAATGGCTCTGGTTTAACAGTTGCACAAGCAGCCGCAAAAAGCAGCTCCTTCTACAGTAGAAATTCAAACAGAAGTAACTCAACAATCCTACGGTATGTTTGGTGGTACATATACAACAAACGCTGCAGGTTCTGGTGTAATCATCAGTAAAGATGGTTATATCGTCACAAATAACCACGTTATTGATGGTGCACAGAAGATTACAGTGAAGACAAGTGATGGTACAGAATATGATGCTAAGCTTGTTGGAACTGATCCAAAAGAGTGATATTGCGGTATTAAAGGTAGAAGCAAATAACCTTACACCAGCGACTCTTGGGGATTCTTCCAAGATTTCTGTTGGTGATACAGCAATCGCAATCGGTAACCCATTAGGTACACTTGGTGGAACCGTTACAGACGGTATTATCTCCGCAACATCCCGTGAACTTGTTGTAAATAACGAATCAATGAAGCTCATCCAGACTAATGCAACAATCAACTCTGGTAACTCAGGTGGTGGCTTATTTGACGGTAACGGTAACTTAATTGGTATCGTACAGTCTAAAGACTCTGGTACATCTTCATCTGGAGCAACTATCGAAGGTATCGGCTTTGCAATTCCAGTAAATGACGCAATGGAAGTTGCTGAACAGTTAATTAAGAATGGTAAAGTTACAGACCGTGCAACATTAGGTGTATATTTACAGACACTCACAACACAACAAGGCAATTACACTCCAGGTGTATATGTTACGAATGTTATCGATGGTAGTGGTGCACAGGCTGCAGGATTAAAGGCTTACGATAAGATTGTTGGTGCAGATGGCAAGGAAGTTTCCAGCTATCCAGATTTATCCGCAATTCTAAAGACAAAGAAGCCTGGTGATACAGTTGATCTAACAATCGATAGAGATGGAAATCAAATTCAAGTAACAGTTACTCTTACCGGCACATTAGACGCAACACAATCCCAAAACAATAATCAACAGACTCTCCCAAATCAAGGCGAACAAAATAACGACAAGAAATAACCAATAAAATACAGAGTATATCCCCCTATACTCTGTATTTTTGTTATAAAAGTTGACCAACACAAAAGAAAAACCCGCTATTTATACGGGTTTTTTAACTATGGCGCAGGAACAGACTTTTTATATTTAATGTTTCAATAATGTCATAACGTGCTGATATAGTGCTATTTTTGCTAGGGTTTTTTTACTATTCACTGCAAATAACAATGTTGTCATAATGTGGCAAAATGCTGTATAGTTTCCGTAAAATTTCCGTAAAAATCGACTTTAGGATGATGACATACAAAAAAATAGCCTACCCTCACTATCTCCATTGATTAAAAAGCCGCTAATTTAGCGGCTTTTTCTTATACTCAGCGATCAACTTTTTATTTGTTTTCCGCTTTATTAATGGCTGCTTGCATTGCATTTCTGATTACTTCAGCTTGACTTACACCAAGTTTTTGACATGCTTCACGGAACGCTAAAACAAATTCATTTTTGTATGTAGCAGATACTCTCATCATGTTTTCTGCTCGCCACTTTGCATTATATTCTTTCTGATTAAAAATCGCCGTTACTTGTTTTTGGCATATTATTGATCCTTTCTATTTCTGAGAAGCAAAACCGTTACAACACTTGCAGTGAAAACAGCAACTATGATATAAATTGGCATACTTGATATTTTATGAAAAACAACCTATAATTCAACTAAGGAGAGGGGCTTTCGCCCCTAGCCGGAATCACTTGGTCAGCCACCATGTGATAAATCCAGCAACTACTCCCTGACATGACACCGACGAGGAAATCACGTGCAAAGCGTTTCAACTCATCGGTTTTTTTATTTTGTTTTTTTTCATCTTACCTCCTTTCTACATATATAATAGCACAATGACGGCACTGTGTAAAGTGTTTATACAAAATATTTTACTTTTTTTGTATAAAAATTAGCCTACCCTCGCAATGAGAGTAGGCTTTTTTTAGTTTAAATCTATTTTAGAAAATCATCATGTTTCAATCGTGATTGATACGTATCTTTAATTAAGCGTGTTGCTTCAGTTATCACACCATTCTTCAGATGGTTGTCTTCAACATATTGCTCATACGCATCACATTTGGAAACAATAAAACGAAATTGCTCTTTGGAATGCACAATTCCCCTGCTACATTCATTAGCGAAAACAAGTATTGTATTACGAATATCGTCCACTCTTCTTGCTGTGTCTGTAGCGATGTGATCATCTAGCTTCTTTTCCAGCGTATCAATCTTTTGATTTACATTGTGGTTGATGCGATCGCCAGCCCACTTCAGCAACTTATCCCAGGGATTTATTTTAATAGGTGCGATTTGAACAAATACTGAACCGACAAACACAACGGAAATTAAAGCACTTACCAAATCTTTAAACTCCATCAAGGCAAATAGATCTTTTATAGGCACGATAACACCGCCTATCGAACACGAATTGTGTTGCCAGGATAAATCAGATTAGGGTCACTAATGTTGTTAACTTCTGCCAACCACTGCCAAGAAACACCATGTGTTGCTCCGATGCCCGATAGCGTATCGCCATCTTGGATTGTGTAGTATTCTTCACCGTTTGAGTTAGCAACTGGCTCGCCACTGATTACAATTTCTTGGCCAGCGTAAATCTTGTTTGGATCAGCAATACCATTGATTTCTGCTAGGTGTTGGTAAGTCGTTCCAAATCTAGCTGCAATCCCTGATAAAGTATCACCATACTGTGCTACATAAACGTTAGATGATGTTGCTGCTGGGGATTGTGCAGGTGATGGAACATAATCAGTTGGTCTATCTGCGGATGCGCCAATTCGATAGATGGATGTGTCAACGAAGATTACATTTTCGTCTAGTGTTCCATAGTTGCTAGTATACTGTTGGATAGTACCGTAAGCTGATGTATCTACTGTATGGCTTCCATCATTGTTTCCCCAAGCCGCTACCCACTTATCATATGGATCACATTCAGGTGCAAGATAACCAAGCCAAGATAGCGATGTGTAAATTCCAGTGTAATAACCAGCTGACGCAATCACATCGCAGAATGCACGTGACATAGGTGCAATGTTATCATGTGTAATATATACACCGTTATTAACTTTGTAATGGTCAGCGTCTTCCATATCTAGCCACACACCAAGCCCAATATCAACACCAGCAATGATGGATAAAAAGCGCTGTGCTTCTTCAATTGCCTGTGCTGTATTTAATGCATAGGAATAGAAGTACACGCCGATTGTGATTCCTAATCTTTGGCACTCCGCAACATGTCGTCTGAAGGAATAGTCCTCACGACTTGCTACTCCTGCGCGTAAGATAGCATATTTACCTGCATAAGGTGTAAAGTCGAAATTTGGTTGATGCTCACTGACATCTGGTACATTATAAATTCTCATATAATTTCCTCCTGTATTAGTTTTGTTTTGATACATTTAACCGCGTGAATAAGTCATTCACGAAGTTTGCACCTCGTGCTGTAATTATGCCTGTTAAAACAGAGCCAAGAAACGGAACCATCAAAGGCATACCAATTAACGGGAATAAATCCGCACCTGTAGCCACGCAGATTAAGACAGATACTCCTAATGAGCCAGCTACGCTCTTATTAAAACCTTCTGCAGAATATAAACGTTTTATATTCTCCCAAGTCCCTTCCACCAAAACTGCGATAATAACTAACTGTGCTAATGCTGCATTATTCATTTTCTTTTTCCTCTTTCTATCTAAAAAGGCGGCCGTATTCGGTCGCCTTAATAGCCTATTTATTTTTTTGTAATCCCATGCTGAGCCAAAGCCTGGTTCGTTACCCTTATTTCCATCAATCTTTGATATGAACACGATACCTCTTGCAATCGCAAGATCACCCTTGTTGTATGTTTTCTTTTCATCCCACGGTTCTGCCTTCTTTTCATTTGTTAAATCATCATATAGCAAAGGTGTCTTATCAGGAGTCTGACCATCTTTTGATGTATGGTCAGAAATAACTGAATAAGGCACTCCATTGAATGTGATACGCTGGTTCTTCTTATAGTTTGTATTTGGAATCCAATTATCCAGGAAAGCAATGTACTTTTTGACAGTTTCAATCCCTGCGGATTGGAGTACTTCATTCACTAAAGGACGTACCTCTTTATAATGATTTGCCTCAATGTCCTTTTCTGGCACATCTGTCAGAATAAAAGACAGTGTATATCCTGTCCCAGATTTAGAAAAGGTTAGTGGCTCTGTGTACATTTTTGCAGCGGGCCCGTCATCGAATGAAATATCGTGAATCACACCAACTTCGAACGAGTCAATTAAAAATTTTCAAGTTTTCGAAAACAGCACGCTGAAAAGTAACAACGCTTTTATTGTTACTTGGTATCTCTGTAAATTTCTTGTTGTCAATTAACATTAGTCACCCTCCTAAACCGATTTAACAAAAAGTATATCTACACTTGCACCAATAGGAACATTAGGCCAACCACTAGGATTGTAGACAGTGCAGTATGCAATATTATTTGTAAAGTTATAAAGCGATACAGTGCTTCTATAGTCAGTGTACGGTTGCAGTAGAGCCACTAATTTATAACCAGGAGGAGTAGTAATATTAATTCTAACGTCTTCCCTATCATTCACCGTTGCATTGAATGTCGATCTAGCGCCAGAGCCGCCAAATCTTTTAACAATAAAGGTATCATTTCCCCAATAACCAATCCACCCTTTGCGGTAATTTTCCTGGTACTTCAAGTTATCTTTTTGTGACAATATTCTTTTGCAATTTTAGCAGTAATAACAGCATTTGTAATAGATATATTTGTGGCTGTATAAGTGCCTAGCTCTAAGTAAAAATGCGTGCTTCCTAATATATCAGTATTATTTGCTCCAGATGGTACAGATTGAGAAGTAATAATCTTAATTTTTTCTGTGTTCCCTAGATTGATATCCACATATATTTTGAATTGCGTAGCGTTTCTACCTGTACCCATCGATGCATTAACATCTTGCTCGTCAGCCTGAAAGTCACGCCCAGCAACAACACCTCTAAATGATGTGATGTGTAATTTGTTACCACTGATTGTTATATTCGGAATAGAAAACAATCCATCTTCGAATAATTTGTTGATTATGTATGCATCATCAGATGCAGTTACATTCGTTCCAGTAGATCGTATAACTTTTGCTCATTACTTTTCCCTCCTGATATTTCTAATAATGCTTGTCAGCGTTTTTCTTGCATATCCAAATTTAACTGTTTGTACACTGTCGTTTTTGATTTTCATATCCAGTACAGATAGAAAAATGTGACTTACCATTATTAAATATTTCGTAAAAGCTTGCCAATTTCAAATGGCAAAAAGAACTTTTAGATTTTTTTATAAAAATCTAATTGATGTTTCTTCATCATATAAATTTTTTTGTATAGGGTTTCTGTTGCGACTGATAGTGCAATATTGTCAAATGTTTCCCCATTCTCTTGCTTATAATCAATCATCTGCATAGATGTAACAATCGGTTCCGAGATGCCAATTGAAGATTCCTCAATTGTTCCAGACATTCCATCAGATGTTGGAATAAAGTAGAATTTCTTTTGTACAAATTGATTTTGCTCGGATTTAATTTTATCTATGCATACGCAAACATTTTGCACTCTTCTCGCTAGAACCAGAATCAATCGTATAGTCTATCAAGTCGTTTAAAGATAAATCAAAGCGATATGCTTTTCGAATTATCATTCTGAACCCCTATACATTTAATACGTTTATTTTCCCAATCTATTGATAAATCAATTCTGTATCCTTTATTTCGTAAAAAGTGAAACTAATACATCTCTAATATTAGTGATATGTTCTTCACCTAAATGTGCTTGGATTTCATTAAATGCATCGATTCCTTTATTATCAGGGAAATAAAAGCGTGGAGATTTTCCTTCCACGCTTATAATACTTAATCCTTCTCTGATCCAATTAAATAAGTAACGATTTCCTTCATTTAATTTTAAAGTATATATACTTACGTCTAATAGACTATCTAAAGGTAAGCAATCTAACTCAATAAATGCTTCTTTACTAGAGGATATATCAGAAATTACGCCTTCATATATAAGGCCTGTTTCATTATTAACGCGCACTAGCATTCCTTTTTCTATAATGAAATCAGTCTTTGGGGCTTTAATTGTAACCTTTACCATAGAAATATAATCAATAGCAGGAACACAACTAAATGCTTCAGAACGACCAATATATTCAATGGTTGGTGAAAAATATATTAAATTAAACGGCATTGAATTCCCTCCGAATAACAATTGCGCTCTTTTACCATATCTCCAGATTCATTTGTTACTAAAATTCTGCACTCACCTAATGGTAATTTAACAAAATTATGCATATCAAAATTACAGCTTTGATATACATTTTTCCTCTCTGATGTTTGACCTATAAGATGTGCAATCTCCGTCTGTCCATCTATTGAATTAACAATTAATTCGTCGTCTGTTGATAGTTTAATATTGCATTGACCGTGTAGCACTTCTTTTTCATTACAAATAATTGTCCACCTCGGATTTAAACAAGGCCCATAGATAGTTAAAATTGTTGGCACATTGTCGGCCGAATCATTATGCACATTAAATGTTCCAATTAAACTTTCTGTATACGCATAATCATAATTAAATCCGTATATTTTTCCACTAGAAATATCGTTTCTTCCATCAATGTATTGATATTCATCATCATACCATTTGGATTTTTGAAACTAGCGACATAGCACATTTCAATGCATTATCATTGTGCTCTATTTCCGTTTTTTCTATTTGCACAACATCCGCATCCATCATGTATCTACTTCCATTTGGCAATATATACTCTAATTTGCAAGAGTAGTTATCTTTTGATAATGCATGTACAAAAATTTCGAAAGTTATTATAAATCTCTTCCCTATTCTTACCTCTTACAACTAGTGTTCCAGAAACAGTCCTTTGAGGAATGGTATCTCCAACACGTACATATGCATTTCCCAATTGCTCATATGCATATTCTGTTGATAATCCCAATCCAGAAGGCGATTCAAAGAAGAATGCACGATTTAAAACCGTCTGTTAAGTTATATGTTACCGACGATAAAATGAATTTTAAATCTTCTGATTGTCACAATTAGATTGCCCTCCCAAGTTCACGATTGATTTGTCGCATCATTTTATTAACGAGTGCATCTTCGTCCATACCAGGAGCAGCATATACATTTACAGTAATGTTGCCACCAGTGTGTTTTTCAGCCAATCCGTACCAACAACAGTTTTTCTGAACCAGCTTCACCCACACCAATAACTGTTGGTTCTGTGAATGTGTATGGCCGATTCATCGCTTTTGCATACCACTCAACGCCAATACTAGGCATTCCGTCTTTCAACCAATCCAGCGGATTAATTGAGCCAGTGATATTAAAATGCGGCAATGGAATATGCGGCCATTTAAACTCAAAGTTGAATAATCCTTTTAATAAAATCAATCGCCCCTGTAAAAATAGAAGTTACACCATCCCATAAATCTGATGCCTTTTTCTTAACACCGTCCCAAATACCACCAAAAAAATCACCAATACCATTCCAGGTAGCAACTAGACCATTCCAAGCATTTACAGCAAAATCGCATATTGCGGTCCACACTTCCCCAGCTTTCTCTTTAATCGTATCCCAATTCTTATAAAGTGCGATTCCTATTGCGACAACAGCTGCGACTGCTAAAACAATTCCACCAATCGTTGCAATCATCGGAAGCATTGCAACATTCAATGCTGCTGCAAGTCCGGTCATTGTACTTATAATGCCTAAAACTGGAGAAATCGCAGCAATTAACGCAAGTATAGTCAAAATAAAAGTTTGCGTTCCTCCGTCAAGGTTAGCAAACCATTCAATAATATTAGTAACAAAGTCTATTAATTTTTCTAATTTTGGAAGAAGTTTCTCTGCTAGTGTTGCGCCAATTTTCAAAAAACGAGGATTGTGCTTTTTGCTTTTAAAGTATCTAATCCATCATTGAATTTATTTGCAGAGTTTAATGCATCCTGAGATAAAAATTAAGCCTGCTGACTGTGCTTCATCTCCCAATTGCTTTTAATGCAGCTCCACCATCATCAATAACTCCTGCCATATCCATTGCAGATTTCCCAAAAGAGTTGCATAGATAATGCATCACGTTCAGTTCCATTTTCAATTTTGGATAAAGCATCTATAACATCAAACCAAACATCTGTTGCATTTCTTAGTGTTCCATCTTTGGTTTTTACGGAAACACCCAACTTATCAAATGCATCATTTCCATTAGCCATATTTGATGTAAGTTTCTTGATTGAACCTGACATTGTTTCCATACTAACGTCAATTAGATCACTTGCATATTTCATCTTTTGCAATTCTTCTGTGCTAAACCCTGTCTGCTTCGCAATTGTATTTAAATCATCTGCAGTCATTCCAGCAGATACAGCTAGACCAATCAATCCAGCAGCACCAGCAGCCGCAGCTGCAGACATTCCTCGCGTTTTGCTCAGAAAGTTTTCCTGTATTAGCAGAAACAGACTGCAACGTAGGTGTTAAGGCATTTTCCATATTGCTGGTTCAACTTTTTAATTCTTCAGTCGTCGAAAAGATTTCTCTTTCTAGCGCCTGCATTTGTTCTCTGTTTTTGCTTGTATCACCTTCAGCTTTCAATTGTGCATACACTTTTTTTGTTTCTTCTAATTTAGTATTTGTCGCACCAATTGATTTTCCTAATAACTCATGTTTTTTTGCTTTAATAAATTAACATTGCCAGGATCTAATTTAAGTAGTCTATTCACATCCTTCAATTGCTTCTGCGTATCTGCAATTGTTGAGTTTGCTTGTTTAAGCGACTCAGATAATTTAGTGGTATTTCCACCAATTTCAATCGTTATTCCTCTAATTTTATCTGCCATACCAACCTCCTAGAATCTATCCACATCGCTTTCAGTCGCAAGAGTATTCCATTCACAATCATCATTAATCTTTTCTGCAAGCATGTCATAAATCATTCCTGCATCTAAATCATCCAATTCAGCGAGTGAAAGTCCAAGTTCTTTACAACGCAGCATAAAAACAGCCGTACTAATAGGTCTATCGGTATGGCTTATGCTTTTTTTATTTCAACTGTTGTACCTAAAGAATTCGCCCATAGGTCCATTATTTCTGTATAAACCTCTTCGTAAGAGAATACTTCAAACCCATCTAGCCAATCCCACATATCTTCAGGAATTGTCTCATCTGCTTGTTTAGCCATAATATATGCAAATTTCGCAAAAAAATTTCTAAAACTTCCGATGAAATCTCGTTGACATTAATATCTTTTTAATTTATTTAGGTCTTTGATTAAATCGCAAACCAAACTTCTTTCGATATCTAATTGTTGTCGATGCAGTCGCTTTTAAAACTAACTTCTTTTCCATCAATAATTAGTGTTTTTCATTCTTATTCTCCTTTTTATCATATACACAAAAAGCCAAACATTTATAAATGATTGGCTTTTAATTTGAATATGATTGATCTATTCAGCAGCATTATGCTCTTGAACCTTTTCAAACCACTTCTTGTATACTTCATCTTTGGAAACTGCAGAAAACTTAACATGTCCATCACTAATTCTTGGCATTGCTTTTAAATTTCAATTGTACATGATCAGTCTTGATTGTTTTTTTCTTTCGTTGCCCCAGAGTCACTATTACGTGAGAATTTAACACGATATAGAACTCACGTTTTTCCATTAACAGCGCTATCTCCACCAATTTCAAATTGCCAAAGTAGAGCTACTTCTTTAATTTGGTCCTTATCTGTTTCGAGCAATCCACCTTTAGTTCCCTTTTTTTCTACCAAATACTTTTTTTCTTCAAACTCTTCTGGCAATGTTTCTAATTCAAGTGTACCTGAATATCCATTGTTAGTATCTTCGTTATACCATGTTACGTTATCTGCATACTCTTCAGTTGTGTCGCCTTCTGCATCCATGTTTAGAGACACAGCACCAGGCAATCTAATTGGTGTTTCATACGTTAAAGTGCCATTTCCATCATCATTTGCGACAGCAATATGCACATACTAACGCCATATTTAATTTTACCCATTGATTACTACCTCGCTTTCATAAAGTACTTCATACATATTTTCTTGTTTAATAAACTGTTCTGATTTTTCTATACGGAATTTTTATGTTCATCTAAAAACTTTTTCAACAGTTAATTCTGCTTCAAAATCCTTAGTTCTTGTATATAGTTCTACATTCAATTCTGAAATGCGTACGTGATTTTTTTATTATCGGCATACTCATCATTTGTAGTTGGATAATAGAAAAAGTAAGTACGGCAACTCTGGTGCTTCTTTTTCTGGCCATTGATAATAAGCACATTTTTTTCAGCACCATATATGCTATTTAGTATTTTAGCAATCTCGTCATACGTCATACGTTAACCCTTTCTTTTATCCTCTTCACTAACTCATCTTGAACCCAAACATTTACCTGTGCAATATGTGGAAATGCTTTTGTCCTTCCTCCGTTTGCTTTGGCATGTCCGAATTCAAGCAAGTGTGATAACTGATAATCCGTTCTATTATGCACTACAGACTTGACTTCTGTACGTCTAACATCAGTAGAAGCAGTCCACCCTTTGTTATACCTGCCCGTTTTTCTCTTATACACATTTGTAGCTTTCAATTGCTTTGTAGCATTTTTTGCAACATCCGGAATAACTTCAACTAAGCACTTGCTAGCATGATCCCCATATTCAGCAAGAATTGAATTGATTTCCGACGAAAAATCTCCAGGCAATATATTCTTACTCATTGCCTTTTCTCAATTCTGTATAGAGTTCAATGTCATCATCTTTCTCATATGTTCTATATACAGTATATCGTTTTTCCCTTAAACTCAATAACTTCTTCGTCGTTGTAGTCAAAGCGAAAAAGCGTAAACTTTCGCTGAGCTTTCAAGCCGTTTAATCCAGCAGAAAAGAACTCAGTTTGCGAAACTGAATCTGCAGAACAGAAAACTCTCCTTTTCGTCTCAGTCGAAATAAATACACCATTTGCATTTTTTTCTTATGTGACAATGTAATTAAATAGAGAACTTCTGACTTATCCATGTTTTACCTCAAACGAAGTGAATTCAGATGACATTCCTAACTGCATTTTTCTGCTCATCATATGAGTTTTTTTAATCGTTCGTAATCATTTGGTTGACCAAAAATTAAGACGTACATACGTAATAATTGCATGTTCAACAAGAGGTGATAGTGATTCTGATTCCAGAACACTAGGATTAATTCCCGCAACTTTCAAATCTAACTTAGCTGCATTGGCAAGCATTATCAATTCTTCATCAAATGCATCTGTTGTAATTCTAAGGCTCAGTTTAATTTTATCTAAGTTCATTTCTCGCTCCTTTTACAAATGAAAAGGAGCGGTAAAACCGCTCCTCAATTTTATTACGCTTGTGTAATTAATTGCATTCCATGGAACACAACTAAGTCAGCGTTAGCAGTCTGCAATCCACGTACACCAATGACATTCTTCTTGAAGAATTCGCCACCTTCATCAGTGCTAATTTCATAGTTATCCCACATAGGCATATCAATTGTCATTGGCTGGCCAAACAATTGTGTTCCCTTAGTTAACTGATCAAGGATACGGAAGCGTGTAATTGTACCACCTTCTTTGATTGTTCCAGAAGTAGTTGTATCTGCGTCAAACGAAATTTCATACACAGCCTTCTTGTCTGTTGTTCCGCGGACCTTACCAAGTGTCGCTAAATCTTCCTGTGCGATGTATAAGCAAACTGAACCCTTATTTTTTAACTGCACGGAATCCTAATACTAGATTACGTAGATAATCTTGATCTAAAGCTACTGCTGTACGCTTCTCTGTTAATGCAGATGCCTTAATTGCAGCAACAATCTTATCAGAACCCTTTGCACGTAGTGCAGATAATGCAGCTGTTTCAACTGCACCCATGTAGTTAACTGGTGTCATTTTCTTAACTTGCTTAGAAACAGTATCAAATACAGCCCATTCAGCTGGTGCAATCTTAACTGTATCAAATGTAGCAGCAGTACCGGCTACATCTGAACCATCCACAACATCTGCGGCAGCAGCATTTGTCTTTTGATATCCTACTTCCCATGTTCCATTTCCTGTTAATTCGATTGCATTAACATCGTCAACAATATCAGATGCAACTTCAGCTAATCCATTAACGCCTCCAGCTGCTGCTGGCTTTGCAATCTTGCCAGTGCTTAAAATAGCACGCTTTTTCCATACGACCTGTTTTGGCAAATTCATTAGCACGCTTTTCAACTTCATTGGAGTTTGTTTCTGTTGTTCTCTTTTCCACGATTACACCCTCTCCATTTACAACTTTTTTTGAATTAATGCTTGACGCTGTTCGATTGATTTTTTTCAATACATTTTTTTTCTTTTCTTCCAATTGAGTAACCTCTGAATCCAAAGCATCAATATCTGCGTTTTCATTTTCTAATTCTGCTTTGATTTCTGACATTCTCTTTTTCGATTTCATCAAAATTCATCTCGTTGATTTCCATTTATTTGTCCTCCATTTCTGACATCTTCAATTTCAACTTTAATCTTGCTTTTCTTCGTTCATTTTCTTGCACTTTAAGTCTCTCCGCTTTAATTTCCGCAATCACTCTGTCGCCAAAATTTCGTGCCGAAATATCAGTACCATCATTTGCTGGGATTGATACTGCCGAAACATCGTACAGTTTCCCAATTTTTGTGATAGTACGTAGAACCTTAGTTATTCCACTCTCGCGATCTTCTGTAACCTCTCGCTTATCTTCTATTACAGTAAATGCAAAAGACATTCTATCAATTACGCCGTTCTTTACATCTGCGTACAAGTCTGGTCCACCAGATGATTTATTTAAATCAGCCCTGATAAAAAGTCCGATATTATCTGGACCAACTTCTAACGTATTGTTTCTTGTACGTGCAAACACTCTACCAGCATGATCAAATTGCATAATTACATCTGACATATCACATTCTGCAAATGCATTTCTATCAATTTGTTCCCATACTTCATAGTCAGAGTCCTTATATAAAATGTATGGTTCGTTAAATGTGCATGCATGTCCTTCAACAATTAGTTTTTCATTTTCACCATCAACAGTTCTAAATTCAGGACTCATGTCGTTGCGTCGGATTTGTCTTCCTTCGCTAATCTTATCTAAAATTGTTTTACTCATTTCCTTCACCTTCCTTGGTTTCTTCATTCGAAAAAAATAATATTCACCTCGAATCGGAGCTTGTTGTCCTGCGCCATCTGGCAACGGCGCCCAATTAAATAGTTCTCTTATTTCATCAATCATAATTGCACCGCGATCACCAAGTTCTTTTGCCATCGAAACTTTTGCACCAATTGACATGTATTGAAGTCGATTAGCTACAGCCGCAAAATAAGAACCATTTGATTGTTCAAATGGCGTATACATCCATTTAGTTATAACTTCCGATAATTGAATTGCCATCGGCTCGATAGCACCATTAAAAAAAGGCGTCTAATTCATCGCCTGTTGCTGAATTATTTAATATTTTTTCATTAACTCCGTAGTAGAACGTTACATTCTTCTGAATTAATTCTCGTTCAGCAGAACTTGAATTGTATACATTTGGCGTAATCTGCTTAACGTTACTATACGTGTTAGGAAATAGTAGTAACCCACCACCATCACCAGATAGATTTTCTTCTGTGAATCGCTTACGTTCTTTAGCTAAATCTTCCGTTTTGGTGAAGTTGGTAACATTCGCCATAAAACGATATGTGCTAGCATTCTTAACAGCTTCTTCGATCCCCTGATTCTGAATATTAATCAAACTCATTGTTGCATTAAGTGCTGTGTTTGATTCTCCAAAAATAATCATTCTTGTATTGGAATTTTTGTCAAAATCCCAATATTTGAAAGCTCTTCTGCGGCCGCTTGTCCATTTGCAAAAATAAAACGAATCCACGGAACTTTATTTACAACAACAAGTTCATACCGCTCTGGCAAGAATGTAATCATACCGATTCTCTGCAAATTTTTATCATATTCAGGAACGATAAAGGCTGTATTCTGCATATCAAGAATGGTATTAAGTCTATATATGAATTGATACCATGTTTGCATTGAATTTGGATTTTTGTTTTTAGTCTTGTTACCAATTTACTTTGCGCAGAGCCATAGAAAATTGGTTTTAATTTTGCAATATGTCTTGAACGTGCATCAATGGCGGTTCTTACCAATTCAGACTCATAGAGTTCTCCATTCCACGTTCTAAACGTAGGAGTATATGCTGACAAAGTTTGAAAATAATTGTCAGCTCTGATCTTCTGTTTTATCTTTGGAAATAAAATATCAAATAGTCCCATTATTCCTCCTATTCATTTTTTTCAGTTGCATGCCAATTTCTTCATTCCATTTTTTTGTCGCACGCACATCGCATCTAAAAAAAGCAGCCATGCCGTCGATATGTGCACGCTGCTCTAATTTGATTAATTTAACTCGGTTTTGTTTCCGTGTTAGCTTTAATTGCCGAATCAAGAAAATGTATCTTTTAGTAGATCGTTGTTGCCTCATCTTGATTGTTCCATCTTTCATCAAGCTTCTTCAACTTCTCTAATAACTGGCGTTAAATTTTCACCTTGATATACATCATCCATATGGAATCCATATTGTTTCATTTCGTTGACTAAATATTGTGATGAATATCTATCATATCCTACTTTAAGCGGATAAATCTGATACTCTTCAATTAACTTTTTAAACCAATTAAAACAGTCTGCATAATCTATGAAGTTTTGGGCCAGATTCTGAAAGTAATCCACGCTGAATGTATGTCCTATACGGCAATCCATCTCTTGCACTTGCTTCATCAATCTTTTCTGAAGGCAGGAAGAATTTAGAGAATACATAAAGTTTTCCTCTTTTCTCGATAACAATATTACATGCTGTTAAGTCAGTTGTTTGAGATAAGTCTATTCCACCTACACAATAGCATCCTCTGAAATCTTCTAACTTCAATTCTTCGCATATTGTCTTATCAATCGTTTCTGTAGATAGCCAAAGCTTGCGAAGAGTTCTGTTTAATATTGCAATACTTCGTTATAAACTCCGCTTTCTTCGTTAATGACTCCATTGCCGTATCGATTTGGTCCAATATAAATTGCACCGAAACAGAAACACCAAGTCCAGGAAGACTCTTTCTTAATTCGTTAATATCATTCCATTTTTCTATATCATCAATCATATACAGAACAGGGAGCAATCTCTTTTCACGCGAATTTCCAAGAAGGAAACTCGTACCACGTTTGATTAACTCATCATACGGTCCATCATTGACATATCCTGAACTTGAAATTGATAACGTAATAGGTTCGTTTCGAGAACCTGTGCCGGACACCATAACCTCATACTGTTTAGAACCTCTATTAGCTGGCCAAGATGACATTTCATCCATGACTGTCAGCATCGGATTATATCCATCTGCTTTTTTCTCATTAAATGCAATCTTTTTAATAGATGTGTTAGAGCGTTCTATATATAGGTCCGATTTTCTCGGATAAGTCATATTACTAAAAACAGGAGTTTTATCAACTGTAAATTTAAAAGCAGAATAAACCAAATCGCTTTGATCTAACTTTGGAGCAACGCAATAGATTTCACTTCCGAACTCTCCATCAGCATACGCTTCATATGCAATGATTGCTGCCGCAAGTAATGTCTTACCCTGCTTTCTTCCGATAACTAAAAATAATTTCACGAAACTGTCGATATCCATCTTTATCTAAAAAATTCCATACAAAAACAGAAATGAATGCTTTTTGCCATAAATCCAATTTAAGAAATCCTGGCGCTAGTTTCCCTTTATTATGTCGGCAAAAATTTTTCGATAAAACGTATCGCATTGTTAGCTTTTTCTGGCTAAAAATGTATGTTCCATCTTCAATTCTTTTCAACAATTAGTTTATAAAGCAGTCTAATCCAGAATCCAACAAGGATACTTCCATCACATATTCCCTGCCAATATTCGAGAATAAAGTTATTCATTTGCAGCCTTGATAAACTCGTCTAATTCATTCTTATTTTTGGTCAGGAGGACACAAATCATTTAACTGTTTGATTATGGCTTGATAACTTTTATTAGTTGCCGTATATGTCCGTGAAGCTGGCCTTTCTCGCTCATACGGAACTGCATCTTTTCCCTGACAAAATGGCTCTGTTTCGCCATTTTCTTGAATATCCTTCCAAAGTTCTTCAAGTCGAATACGCAATCTTGCAGCTTCAACAATTAATCCCTGAACAACTGCAAAATTGATTTTTTTGGAAGAGATTTATAAATCTTATTTAATCGATTTATTTCTGACTTCTCAGTCATCTCTTTTTTTCTTTGCCATTTTATCTCCTTTCTTTCCCAATTAATCTAAATTAGGAGGGGTTATACACATGTGAGAGCCAAATTTTAGAGTCATCTCCTCGGTCTTCATACCCCTCTATTTTTGCACAGCATAGGGGGGAGTGTTTCAACAGAGCCGTCAGCTTTGACACTGTATCGTCTAGATCTAACAGACGCATTGTGCCTAGCTTCATGGCAACTCTTGCATAATGTTATTAGGTTATCTTCACCAAGTGAAATTGATGCATCCATAATGTTGTCTTCAGTTAGTTCTACAACGTGATGCACTTCTTTACCTGGTGTTATCAAACCTTTTTCAAACAGTCTTGGCATAGGCCATTGTCTCTTTTCCAAATAAACTGTCGTACTTTCTGCCATGTTCTCGATTTATAAAAAGCTTTACTAAATTCCTTCGCCATACATTTCCTCGGTGCAGGCGAAAGGGAAGTCATTAATTTGATATAGAGAAAGGAGGATTGATAATGAAAACTTCATGTCAAGTTAAATATTCACCTAATGGCTTCCCATACAAAAAGCACACATTTCCAATAACGTGTGCCCTTTTCCACCTACGCGCATAGTAACACATTTTTTAAAGCACAATTGTGCAAAGTTAGTATTTGCGTAATATATTTTTATTTTTCTCTGAACAACCGAATGATCATATCCAAGAATATATCCTATCGTTTCAAATGACCTTCCACATTCATATCGCTGATACAAGATTTCTATTTCTTTATCGGATAATTTTTCTAAGAAAAATTGTATGTCATTTAATTCTGTTTCGTACATCTGATATTGCTTAGAAAGTTGTTCTTCCTCATTCATCAATTCAATAAGATTACATCTGTAATTATGTGTCCCTCTTTGATACTTTGCTTCATCCTCCGACCTAATTGTCGGTGATTTTATCGTTCCATTGAGTTTGACATTAATTTCTTCGAGTCTGTCCCAAATATCTACTACTCTATTTGCAGAAAACTTTATGCCCTTCAACTTTCCGTCAATGTACTTAATCTTTTCATTATTAATCATGCTTCACCCTTCTACTTATTTTCTTCTCTATCCAACGTAAGCGATCTTCTAACACAAATAGTTGATAAGTATTCACTTCTGCATATTCATTTCTTTTTATGCGCTGCCTTTACCCTTGCTATTTCTTTTTCTAGGGTCATTTCTTTTTCTGTACAGAAGGGCAAGTTCAATTTCTTCCTTCTTATTCATCGTCATCAACTCCTGCAATTCTAGTTGCAATCATCAGGAATACTCCGAAGAACACTCCACATGTGAATGATAAAATGGCAATCATCATTATTCATCCTCCGGCATAGAATAAATTTCATCATTATCCCAAAAATCATTTTCAGCCAAATCACGCATGACTTCCTGTGCTTCTTCCTTTTTGAATATGTTCCTAAAAGACAATCATCTTCATTAATTACAGCTCTGACATTAAACACTGTTCCGCTTCCTAGATTTCTTTCCAAAATATAAAGTTTTCTTAGTTTCGGTCTATAGTAAATTATTTCTTTATTTTGCGTTTGAATTGAATACATATTTCTCTCCTTTTTTATTCTTGTGAGTGTAACAGAATCAGTACTATGTAACGCTCATTGCAAAGCCGTATTTTCTTAATAATGTTTATCAGTTCTGCTTTATCGTGTTTTCTTCTGTTTTTGAGTGTTACAAAAATCGAATGTTACACTCACACATATTTTTATTGTTTTTGACACATGCAAGAATGTAGGAATCTATCCCCATTTTTTTCTGTATGGTTTATTGATTCTCTAACCTCTTGAATGTCTGATGGCTCTAACATGATGTAGAGCATAGTTTCTGCTGCGCTCTCATGCATTAGCAGCTTCTGTGTTGTTAGCAGGTCGTGAGTGCTATCCCAGTACCATCTTCCATACGATTTTCTTAAGCTGTGGCATGCGACTGGATATTCAATGCCCTGCTTCTTTAGTAATTGTTTAATTACACGCCAGGCCTGTTGACGCGTTATAGGATATCCCTTTAAGCCCTTGCCGAGACTCGAATATATATTCGTTCATCTGAATGTTATATCGATCTATATACTCTCTTACAGTGGCGTACACATCAGCATTCATGTTGAATTGTTGTACCTTACCAGTCTTCATTTCTTTACAAGTGTATTGGCCACCTGCAATATCTCTCGGTGTAAGTTCAATCAATGTTTCTATTCTGTTCCCTGTATTTACACCCAAGATCAGCAGAATATAGTTGCGATACCACACACGATACTTCCAGGATTCAGGAGCATGCTTATCACGATGATTTAAACAACAGCGTACCATTTCATCAAAAATCACTCTTGATAAACGGTTTAACGATTTCTCTACCATGCTTATCATTAGTCTTACGTAAATAGCCTTTTGTTCGTTGCAAGCGTCTAAGCTGTCTCATCAACGTAGTCAACTCCGATTCTTTCTGAGTTCATTCACACAATTCTGTTTTCGCTCATTTAATCTTGTTTTAACAAGTTGCATTACTTCTTCCGTTAAATCTTTTATCTAGCATTACTGAATCCTGATTGTGCATTAGCCACCATACTTCATTAGGTTGATAATATTCATCAATCCTAAAGATTCGATGTTCAATATCAATAATTGTATTGACGATAATGCTTGCTTTTTGAAATATCTGTTGATTTCATCATTCTTCACTCCAATCTATTGCTTGACCGCAATTATTGCAGGACTTACCATCATCTGGAATACCTACGAGTTTTTGAAACATATTGCTTACATATAGGGGCATCTTCCAAAATGCATCAATGGCGGTCTATCTCTATACCATGATTTAATTACGTGTTTGTTCTCTACTTTCATTGGTGTATTTATGCCTGGTGTCATAATCCTAATTCCTCTAAAGGTATAGTCAGCATTTGATGTCATACCTTTATACATTGTTCCTCTTTCAAATACTGGAAGTGCGCAATAGTCATCATTTCTTTTCATTATCATGTTTATGTATTCAGTGTCGTCATAATCACTTTCAATTTTCTGGATATATTCAACTTCTTTTCTGAACGGACGTATAACGGAAGATAAATAAGTACTTTCTTCTTCTGTAAGGATTTTAGAAACACATTCTTCTTCTAGCCATCCAATCATCCCTTCCATCGCTTCATACGCAAACACTCCGCATGGATAGATTTGCTGATAAATTGTTTTTCCTCTGATCTTTAATTCAAAGAATAGTATCTTTCCATCTTTTGTTTTTGTAGAAATATCAATTTGTCGCAAATTATATTTTTTTCTTTATTAAGCATTCTTTTCTTCCTCTTGTTACTACTTTCTTTTTCCAAATTTCTGCTGCATCCAGAACTTCTTTTGGTGGGTTCTGATTGTATTTGGCTCTTATCTGTACGATTTCTTTTTGCAAAATTCCATTGTGTACAATGGTCTATTAATTCTTCCTGGTCTCGAATAAAGATAATTGTTGTTTTTCCTGATGCGTATTTATTAATGTATGTGCTAACACAGTGATGCAATTCAAATCCTTCATTTACTAGATCAGTAGCTTTTCTAGGCAAAATAAATGCAAGACCATTAATTCTCATTTCCATCCTTTTATGGAGTTCCAATTGTCTCATCAAACTTTGTTTTTGTTTCTATATCTTTCTGTTTATTCTTTTCTATCTCCGCTTCTTTCTTAAGTGCCCTATCTAGTTCTACAGCTTCAGCATGTGCTTTCTTCAAATCCTTAGGGTATGCGATTGTTTCACTAATTGGAACGTTGCACTGTTTAAGCAAATTCAGATAGTCCACATAGAATTGAAAAATTTATTTTGATTTTTGATTGCCCAGTTTTGAAATTTGATAATACCAACGCATTTTGGAATTTTATTGAATAATTTATATGGAATATATTCTTCTGCCCTTCGATATACTTTCCATTTTCTTGCTTTATTTTTTTCTTCAAGAACAATAGTTTCAAAATGATTTATTAGTGTTTTTTTAATCGAATGTTTATGCTTTCTAAGCCACTTCTCATTTAGCATTCTCATATCGCATTTATACGGCTGATACATCAATTCACCGACCATCTTTTGAGCATTTATTTTCTGTAAGAATTCAATTTCTCTTCTGTACTTGTAAAAACGTCTTAACTGGTCAATGTTTATTGGATAAATCCAGTTAATGTAACGAAGCTCCGATTTATTCTTTTAGCTGTTTATCCGCATGATTGTTATAGAAAATAACATTGTAGTAAGGACCTGACATTGCTAGTCTGTCTATTAAGTCCAAACATATAATCTTTTTGTGTAATATCTCCTACAGCATTCGATATGCTCATTATTTTCAAACAATTCAAAGTTAACCAATTCACATTCAATATGTTGTATTCCACGGTCATATTTGACATAAAAATCCGTATGATTGAACTTCTATTCTCTTTGATGTGCAGAGGATAATTGCGAAGCATCTATATTCTCCATAAAAGCTAATGCTCGTGTTTGTTCTCAATTTCTTATGTATGATTTCGCATCCCTTACGATTTGCAGAAAGAGTCTCATTTTTATTTGAAAATACAATCATCGGAATTTGCGAATAACACCAGTCAAAAAACGATTTTGGTGCATGCAATCTTTTTATCAACATAGAAATCTGCATTTCTCATATCTCGAATAGGCTGATTCTTTCGAAGTCAGACTTCTCCTTTGCTTTTTGCCTTCCGACTTATTCTAGTAGTTGTTTTAGGCTCTTCTTTCTTTTTCCACATGTTCTCTATCATCTGTACAGTAAGAACGCTCTATATTGCGTGATTTGACGTCTTGTAGTTCAGATTTGAAATAATCAACAACCCAGCCGAACACAACGTTATCCGAAATCATCGTACAATCTCCATCACGATATTCAGATGATTTATTGTGACAGTATCGATATGCGTCAGCAATTGTTTTCCCTTCCTGGCATATCTTCTCGAATAGCTCATCATCTTCTTGATCGCAAAGCCAGTTGTGAATAGAATCTATTGACCGTGAATGTTTCTGACTCATTTCTTCGTTCATCTTTGCTAATGCTTTTATCTTTAATTTCTGACATGTTCTAATCCTTCCTGTTGCAGTTTCTGCAATCTTTCTATTAACTCTTTAGAAGCCGGTGTTCCTTCCGGCAACGTTCCATCTTCTTGTTGTCGGATATATTCCGGCATGGATATTTTTTTGTTGATGATTGTGATTGATGAGTATCTTCTCGTTCTGCCCGTGCAATCCACGAATTAATAAAGCGCATAATTCCATTCTTCGTCTTTTCGCTTCGTTGGATTGGTTTTTAAGTTTCATTGGCTCATTTTTAAAATTTGATCGCGCACGTCAACACTCAGGATAGGCATTCACAAATTCATTGAAATGATTCTGTGATATGTAAAATCGAGAACCATCTTTCAAAATTAAGGGTGGTAAATCCATTACAGGTTCGGAAGCGAACGAAGTTTGCTCCGGACAAGTAGTATTTATATCTTCTTTACTTTATATTTCTTATTATTCTTATATTGTCTGCACTTCGTTGCGCACTTTGGTACGCACTTTGTTGCGCATTTAGTTCCGCAAGGGTTTCGCCTGCATCTTGAAATTTGTCGTAGTTTACTATATTTATGTGAGTATATTTGTTTGTAGATTTTAGACTAATCATATCTTCACTCTCAAATACCTTTAACCACTTGCGAATTGTGTTGTCTGATTTAATTCCTGTGACCAACATCAAGTTATTGATTGATGTAACTAATTCACCTCTTTTAATCGGATTTCCTTTAAAATAACTGTCGGTCCAATTTGCTAAAAGCAGTATATGCATCCATATCGTGAATGCGTAATAGCAATCGTGATAGCGCCATTCTAAAATTTGACGGTCTATCTTAATAAAGCCTTGTTTCATTCATATGTCCTTTGCCACACTTACAATAGATTTGTATTTTTCTGTGACATATCCTTTCTTTTAAAAGCTGGTCTAATTGCAACCAATGCATCAGCGTTAGACCAGTTCGCCTTTCTAATTTAATTTAGCATTGGTTGCAGCTAACGAACGCGCTCCTGCAAGTGTGCGTAGTACTTCTCGATAACTTAGCCCCTTTTTCTCTAAAATTCGGTATATCTGAGAAGCTGTACGTTCGACAATGGCATCTCTTGCAGATTGATTTTCAAATTCTTCTAATGTTAGTTTTTTCATATTCTTTTTCTCCTATTAACAGTTCCAACTGTTTTTGTGTTTGATAAAATTTGCATTGTAATTGTTCGTTTTTTACTTCAAAAACTCTGTAACCAGCCTGTATTGGCGGACAACTTTGAGTTTCTTCATTCCACCTAGTACATCTTTTGCAGTCAAAGCATTGCTTAATCACGCTGATCACTCATCTCTTTTATTTTTCTTTTGAAAAAGCATCTAGTTTTGATAATTCAAATTGCAATGCAGCTTCCGCTTGGTCATCATTTAGAATTACACCGTCGCTATCAATGATTTCTTCTACCGGCTCTCCTTTTAGACGATGCAACTTATTAATTATTAGTGAATTCATAGGTCAACTCCTATCATGAATAAAAACGCTCTTACAAAAATGCATATAAATAGTGCAAGCAATGCCATTTCTTCAAGCGTATTTAATAATTTCTTTTTAATTTTTCATATTCTACTCTCCATTTCTATTTGATATAATGAGAGTGATAGTTAAGTCTATCACTTAAGCGCTCTTGTCTTGCTGGACGGCGCTTTTTAATTTGCGTATATACTTTGATTTTGTTTTCGTTTGATAGATCGCAGTTAAAAATAGTTATCAATGAACGAATTAACATCGGATTCCCTATATATGTAATTTCTTCCAACTTTAATAAAGTTAATTAATCCAGCTCTACGCAATCTACCAATATGCCGAGAATCACATCGCAGCATATTTTGCCAATTCCACTTGCGTGTAAAAATTTTTCCATATATTTCCTTTCTAACTACTCTTTTTACTTGATGTATAATTCAGATGTAAGCGAGGAATTTATTATGAAGATATTTGATTTTATAAAAAAATGCTGTTTTATGCGTTGCTTTGCTTTTTTTAACCGTATTCTTAGCAATATTTTGTTTCGCCAATATAGGCCCAAATATCCAAACAAATTCAGCGTTTTTAACTATGTTAAAGATAGATTTCAATTCTTTTTAAGTTGAACATATGTATCTTTTTACGCTAGCGGCAATCCTACTTTTTTTGTTATCAAAAATAATTAAGAGTAATTTCAATTTGACTAAATACCTAAAATATTTCGTTACTATATCTTTTTGTTATCAGTTGCGGACTTTATTTTGATTTGACAGAATTTATTGCAATTTCATCATTTGTGACATTCGGAATTTCTATTTGTAAGTTTATGTTTCGTGATCAGGATTGTGAGGTAACCAATAGCAATTAGAGCGATAAATAATCCAAAATAAGGATAGAAATAACGAATATTTTTTTCCGCAAACTTTTCATAATTTAATAATCCATACGCCCCAATACAGCCCATAAAAACTTCCGGATACGGAACTAAAGAATGTATTTTCATATTTATCCATTTCATCATCCTTTTCATGTATTGTGCTCACGTTTCGTGCACATATTAGGTAAAAATAAATTGAATCGTTTTCTTGTAATAATTAGCAAGTTTAATTTTAATTTCATCACGAGGGCACGCGTGCTCCGTTTTCGTACATTGACAATGCTGATTCCGATACCCCTAAAGCTTCTGATACTTCTTTAATCGTTCTGCTTCCTCGTAATCTTTTTAATCTTTCGCCAATAACTATTGCATCAATTTTACCCTTCATGTTTTTCACCTCCTTTGCTCACATTTCGTGTATACCACTATATTAGCACTACATTTTCTATTGTCAACACATAACGTGATTTTTATTTATTTTTCACATAACGTGATATCGTTAGTTTAGAAAGTAGGTAATAACATGGTCAGAAAAATTTTCCGATTCTTTTGAAAGAACTCCGTGAAGAACACCATTTATCACAACGACAACTCGCTGAAATTTTAGGATTAGCATATTCAACTGTAGCAATGTATGAAAATGGTAAACGAGAGCCAAACTACGAAACACTGGAAAAATATTGCAGATTATTTTTAACGTCGATATGAATTTCCTTCTAGGCAAATCAATTGTAAAAAAATAGTTATGTTCATGAATTTGGTGAAATCACTCTCGATAAACTTATCCGAAAAATACCATTATATGACTTCATTTCTTGTGGCACTGGTGGTTTTGTTGATGATAACATTATCGACTATGTTTCCTTCCTGCATCTATGTTTAGCGCCAGGAAAGAATACTTCGCCCAATACGCAAAAAGGCGACTCGATGATAAATGCGAACATAAATGATGGCGATCTAGTTATTTTTCGAGAAAACGTCATCAGTAACTAACGGTATGATTGGATGCTTCTGCATAGACGATAATACAGCGACATGCAAGCGCCTTTCTATATCAAATGGACAAATTATCCTTCTACCTGAAAACCCTTCATATAGCCCTATTATTGCAAATGTAGAAACGTTTAAAATGTATTGGCAAGCTTGCATTCGTAATAAAATGACAGAAGATCTGAAGAAGACAAATAAAAAAAGACCGACTGCTACCAACAGTCGGACAAGCAGTAAACTCACAACCAAGTGCTTTTTACTGTCTCAATTTTAACATAAAGGAGCCATTATATGGAACAAATAGAAAAAGTATTTAGCAGATATTGAAGCTGCACTTTACAAGATGTCACCGACAGAACGAGAACACTTAATGGAAGTATTGCATCTCGCGTTCCCAGAATATTTCAAAAAAGATTTTATGTCATAAAACACTTCAGAAAGGAGAAAAATAGTGAAAAAGAAAAAAATATTATTGAAAGGAAGAATAAGAAAAAAATCACTATCTGCAAGTATATATTAACTTCAAAGATATTTCAGGCAACAAGCAAATCTATAGTAGAAATATAAATGTAGCAGAATATATTTCTCCAAAGGAAGCGATGCAAGCAGCAATCATTATTCGTGATAACGCATTACATGTGAGATAAATACAGGCACTCTAATTAAGCATGTTCTAACAGTTGGAGAATTGTATCATCAAACAAAGAAACTCTTCAATATTAGCGTTAAAACATGGAAAAGACACTGAAACAACGTATAAGAACAGTATAAAGAAATATGAAAATAGAGAAATAACATCTATTAAACCTATTGATGTACAAGAATCAATCAACGAGAGCATAAACAATTATTCATTAGAAGCCACTCAACGAGTCCTATCACTATGGAGACAGATTTATAAAGCAGCTGCAATGAATGATATACTCGTTGCAGATAAGACAGTTGCAGTCACTATTCCTAAATCAAAAGCACCTGCTAAAAAGCAGAAGAAAGTACTTATCAGCGATGAAGACTTCAAGCAGTTTGTTGAATACTTAGAAGAAACATCAAAGTATGTACGTGATCCAATCGGAAGATTTAGGAGAACTCGTATCATCTATATGCTCAAGATTATGTTTTACACAGGTATTAGGCCATCAGAATGCTTCGCTTTGACCAGGGATGATATAAATCTCATTACCGGTGAAATAACGATAAATAAGGCTATAGGAAGTACCCAAAAATAAGGTGAGACAAGTCATATCTACAAAAACAACACAGAGTATTAGAACTGTTCCTATTAGCGATAACTTAAAACCAATATTGTTAAAAAAATGTTCGATGAAATTAAGGAAGAACACCTTTTCTACGATCATGATGGATTACCTTTTGAAACTTCGTTCTTAAGTCAATTTTATATCTAGAATATCAAATCGGATTGGAATTAAATTTAATATGTATATGTTAAGACATAGAATGGCCACTGATTTAATCCAATCTAATACTTCAGCACGTACAGTCCAGGACATCCTGGACATGCCTCTTATAAACAATCTGTTGGATATGCAAGAAGTAGTGATAAAGATAGAAAAACAGCTATAGACAATAGAAAATTATCTTAGTTTCCGTAAAAATTTCCGTAAAAATTGAATAAAACATTAAAAAAACCCGCTATTTAAGCTGAGTTTTTTTAAATTGTCTATGGCGCAGGAACAGGGATTTGAACCCTGGCACCGTGTTACCGATCTACAAGCTTTCCAAGCCTGCCCCTTCAACCGCTTGGGTATTCCTGCAAAGTTTTTCATAGGACATGAACTATAATACCAATTATTGTTCAAAAATAAAGTATTATTGTAGAAATAATTTAATATTACACGTAAAAATAAACGTAATGGAGGTTATACAAAATGAGCGATTTGACAAAGAAAGCATTAGGCGCTTCTCTAAAGAAGATTTTATTACAGAAGCCTCTCGAAAAAGATTACAATCACCGATCTCATCAAAATGATTGCGGTGTAAACTGCCAAACATTTTATTATCACTTCCATGATATTTATGATTTGATTGATTGGATTTATCTTGCGGAGGGTGAAGAAGCGATTGGAACCCAACGCAGTTATGATAGTTGGCAAGATGGACTTCTATCTGCCTTCAAGATAATTGAAAAAGGAAAAATATTTTTATCTTAAATACAATTCACTCCCGTTCACAGTCTCATATCATGCGTATGCTAGAAGATGCGGCTGAGTACTTACTATTAAATGTGATTCGTGAATTATCTAAGAATTATAATGTTTCAAATGAAACAATTCATTTTATGGCATCCTTCTATCGATTCAGCTTTGCTGGAGTAGTATTTGACTGGATTGAAAATGGCATGCATGAAAAATCCACAAAAAGATTGTTGATCAGGTAGCACTTCTAATGCAAAGGTACATTCTCTTCCGCATTAGAACGTTTCGAGAAAGCCAAGAAGTAAGAAAGACCACATGTGTGGTCTTTTTAAAAGTATTGATGATAAATTTCTAATGCAGATGCAGGTTCTAAACCTGCTCCTTTTTTAGATACAACTGCCCCTGCTATATCATTCGCAAACGATAAAATATCTTTCATATCCGCATGCATGCATAATCCCGCAATCACAGCACCTACATGTGAATCTCCTGCACCGATTGTATCAGATACAGATACTTTCTTTGATGGTGCATGTACAAAGTTTGTACCATCATAACTTGTAGAACCATTCTCACCCAAGGTAACAATCACAATATTCCCTGTCCGTGTATAGAGTTCTTGTAGACCTTCATTGATATCTGTCTTACCACTTAAACCATGTAGTTCGATTTCATTCACATGTAAAATTGGTTTAAGTGCATAGATTCGATTCATGATTTCTTGAGAGATATGTGCATATCTTGGACCTGGCGCAAATACAACCTGACCATCACACGATGCTAAACAATCCACAATACGTGGACCATCCTTATCTTCAATCTCTATTCCACAAGCATAGATATATTCATAGGATGAAAGATCGAGTGAATCTGTCCATTCTTTTTGGAATGTATACTCTGCCCCATGGTAAGAAAGAAATGTTCTTTCTCCACTATCCTCAACCAAGCAATAACAACAACCATTCTCTTGTGTTGTACGGATAGTGGAAGTAATACCTGCTTTTTGTAATTCTGTTTCCACAAATTTTCCATATACACCTGTACCAACCGGAGAAAGAAATGTATATGGCATAGATAGCTGATGCAATATTGATACGACATTAAATGCACAACCACCAATCTGTAGTGTTTGACCGTAGATATTCGCATCCTGCGCAGAAGATGGAATCGCTGGCAAGTTAATAATAACATCACAAACTGTTGAACCAATGATTAAACAGGGTTTCATATTTTTATCCTCTATGCTTTCTTATAATGCATAATGCCACCAATATTCTTGGCATTTGTATAACCCATTCCTCTTAACATCATGACTGCTGCACCAGATCTTCTACCACTATGACAATACACAAATAGTGGTGTATCTTTTGCATAATGCATGTTATTGATCTGTTCCAAATTAGATAGTGGAATATTTATACTATCTGGAATATGTTCTTCTTCATATTCATCCACTTCTCTTACATCCAGTAGTACTGCCCCTGGTATTTCTTTCATTGTCCTTAGTTCTTCGTTAATGTCTGTTGGACGAAAGATATCAAATAATCCCATTTATTTCACCTCCATGAATTCTTCTGGTGTTACCATCAGTTGGTCTAACTGATATGTTCCTTGGCTAAAAGTAAATTTCGCAATCCCACCATTCGGCATGATATGTTTCCTTTCGCCTTCATTTGTTCAGTTAAATCCGCACGATAGATATTGAATAAATGCTTTATCATCGTCATATAGAGTGAACCATGTGCTACAAGTAGTACATTTTCTCCGTCTTTTGCACGTGCAACCGCAAGCTTCAAGATTCGTTTGATACGTTCAATCACCATTTCTTCGCTTTCCCCACCAACATCACTAAAGTCAACGCGTGGGTTAAAGCGTTCATATAATTCGTCCATGATAGAGTCACGTACTCTAGCCTCATAGGTACCAAAATCAATTTCTCTTAAATCACGATTTGGTATTGCACTAATATCATGCGTTTCTAAGATATATGCGGCAGTATCACGCGCTCTTTCTGCACTTGAACAGTACGCAAACGCAAAATCAATGTTATGTAATGCTTTCCCCGATAACTTCACCTGCTCAATTCCTTGTGCAGTCAGTGGGCTATCGCTTCTTCCTTGCATACGGTTAAAGTGGTTAAACAGCGTCTCTCCATGTCTAACATAGTAGAGGTGCACCGTCTTATCTTCCATCTTATATTCAAAGTTCTTTGGCTCTACCGGTACTTGTTGAATCTGGTATTCACCATCTTCATATGTAAATACCATGATTCCACCGTTTGGAATCATACTACGACCTGCTTCATCGCATTCTTGACGTAAAGCCTCAATATCAATACTCCAGCAAGAACTTCATCGTACAGATTTGATACATGCCATGACCTACAAGTAAAAATACGATCACCATCTTCAGATTCATCAATAATCGTACGTAACATATTACGGATACGAGCTTCCATCATCGTTAGGATTCACCACCTGCCGAACTATAATCTAAGCTTTCTTGGCATTGACGAATCTCTTCTTTATGTGTTGTATGTCTAGACCCATCCAATCTTCCAAAACTCATCTCGTGTAACCCTGAAAGTAGAACTGGTTGAACCTCTCTATCCTTCGCTATGATATCCGCCGTATTCCAAGCACGCTCACTTGGTGAAGAATAAATGCGATCAAACCAAATATCCTTGAGTTGATCGGCAGTTTCATGCGCCTGAGCAATTCCACGCTCTGTTAACGGGGAATCACAGCTTCCTTGCATACGACCTAAATGATTAAATAATGTTTCTCCATGACGAACAAGATAAAAAGTAATTTTCATGTCTGTTCTCCTAACGCATTTATACTATCATTTTCTGCTCATTATAGTAATCGTGTTACACAGAATTCAAATAATATTTTCATACAAAAAGAAGGACTACAGTCCTTCTAGGGATTAAAACTGGATTATTTCATTACAAAAGCCAACTGCTGAACCACGACGTACAGGTGATAAGCGTACAAATGTTTCAATCTTTGGATAACTGGATACCTCGTGGTATTCAATCTCATCCCACTTTAAACCTGTATTGTGTGCAGTTAAGAAGTCATCTACACCAAGTGACATCTCTGGTACAGGAACTAATGTAATTGTTGGACTATTGTCATCCAAATAGTTCCAACCACCCATGATACCTAATGTTTCATCTAGACTTTCATGGTACATAATACTGAGGTAACGGCTATCTGGAGTACGTCCATGATAGTCATAAGTATTACTGATGAATAACGCACCGTTTTTCATCACGATATAATACAACAACGTTCTGATACTGATCTAATGATACTTTTTCTTTGAGTTCCATAATTAACCCCCTTGTACCAATACTATTTCATATCCTTGAGGAAAGCAACATATGCGCGATATGCTTCGTATACGTCTGCCTTGGATACTGTTTCAAATGGAGCGTGCATGTTCTGAACACAGATACCTGCATCGATAACATTCATATTCTTATTGGCAAGGATATAGGCAATTGTTCCGCCTCCGCCAACGTCAATCTTACCTAGTTCACAAGTTTGGAACATAACGTTGTTATCATCCATGCACTTACGAATCTGTGCCATAAATTCAGCACTTGCATCGTTTGAACCAGACTTACCACGGGAACCTGTATACTTGTTGAAGCAAATACCCTTTCCGAAGTAAGCTGAATTCTTTGGCTCATATACTTCTGGATAGTTAGGATCGTAGGCAACAGATACGTCACTTGATAACATGGCACTATTTTCAAGAGCCTCATGTAAGTTAACTAATGTTGCGCCAACTTGCTTGTCTAATAATTTTGTAACAACATGTTCAAAGAAGTCACTCTGGGCACCAGTAGCACCTACTGAACCAATTTCTTCCTTATCAACTAAGATACATACAGATGTACGTTCTGGCTTGTCAATTTCCGCAATAGCGCGTAGAGATGTATAAGCACACACCTTATCATCGTGACCATAACCTAAGATCATAGAACGATCCAAACCATAATCACGTGCTTCACCAGCAGGTACAACTTCAATTTCTGCTGAGAGGAAGTCATCTTCTTCAATATCATATTGTTCCTTCAAGAGGTCTAAAAGATATGCCTTAACAGGATCCTTTTCAACATCCTTCTTAGGAATAGAACCTACTAATAAATCTAATTTTTCACCTTCTACGACAGTCGCAGCTGGCTTCTGTAATTGTTGTGCAGCTAAGTGAATCAATAAGTCTGATACACCTACAACTGGATCACCTGGCTTATCACCGATGTTGATTTCAACTGTTGTGCCATCCTTCTTACATACAACACCAACAAGTGCCATCGCACGTGCTACCCATTGGTACTTCTTGATACCACCATAGTAGTGTGTATCCATTAATACTAAGCCATCCTTTTCATAGATTGGTTTTTGCTTAAGGTCCATACGAGGTGAGTCGATATGTGCACCTAAGATATTCATACCTTCTGTTAATGGTTTCTTACCCATTACAAATAAGATAACGTTCTTACCCTTATTTACAGCGTAATAACGATCACCGGCCTTTAGCTTCTTTGCCTTTTCGATTGGCTTAAAACCATGTGCTTCCGCAAACGCAACAGAGTTAGTCACAAATGTACGCTCTGTCTTTGAGTTGCTTAAGAACACACGATAGTCTTCGTTGAATGCGTGTAGTTTCTTTAACTCTGTTTTATTGAGTTTTTCCCAAACTGTGTTTCCCATTTTTATTCTCCTTTAATCTGATACTTCGCAAAGACATGTAACATCTTTTTCTCACCTGTGATTCGAACAATCAAACCATCATCGTGATACTTTAAGATATCCATATCTAAGATTGCTTTATATGTATCGAACATGCTTATTTTTATCATAGCCTAGTTTACATACAATGCTTTCTTCTGCTGGATAAATCGTTTCAATGATTTCTTCCAGTAATGTATCTAAACCTTCTTTGGTGTAACAAGAGATGGTTAGTCCATCTACTCTTTCAGGATGTGTAAGTTTATCTACCTTATTGAAAAACATGAATCTGTGGTATATCATCCGCATGAATCTCTTTTAAGGTTTCTTGGGTGATAGCACTCTTTTCTTGCCAACTAGGATCAGCCACATCAATCACATGGATTAGTAAATCTGCTTCTCTTGCGGCATCTAGGGTACTCTTAAACGCTTCAATGAGTCCATGTGGTAAGTCTGATACAAAACCAACCGTATCATACAACAAGAATTTCTTATGCTTACTTTGGACCATACGAACACTCGTATCCAAGGTCGCAAACAACATATCTTGTTCTAGCACTTCTTGTCCACCAGACTCTTGCATAGAAAGAATTGCATTCATCAAGGAACTCTTGCCGGCGTTGGTATAACCAACTAAGGCAACACGTTTCAATAATGTCTTTTGACGTCTTCGCTCATCCTGATAACGACGTACTTCAATCTTTCGTAGTTCTTCTTTTAAGTCACTGATTTTCTTTTGGTATCTTGCGGCGATGATGGATGATCGCATCTCACCAGCACCACGGTTTGTGACTGCACCACCACGTGAACGTTCGTTATCATTATCCGCATGTAGTACACGTGGTAAATCATACTGTAAACGTGCTACTTCTGTCTGCAATTTTGCCTGACGACTGCGTGCACGCTTTGAGAAGATATCTAGAATTAGCGCAGTACGATCAATCACATTAACTCCACAATACGCAGAGATACGATCACTGACCTGTATCTTTAATGGATTGTAGAAGATGATGCCATCGGCATTCAGTTCTTCACACATCACTTTTAAAGTCTCTAATTTTCCTGTACGGAATGCTGTATGAGGATCCATACTTTTTGATTGTTGTGTAATCGTTCCAAGCACTTCTAGGTCACACGCTTTACAGAGTGCTTCACATTCCTGCATCGCACTTGTAAAGGCACTACTATTCGCTTGTAAACAAACACCCGCAAGAATGATTTTTTTCTCATATTTCTTTCTTCTTTATTCGCTTTCTAACTGTAAATAATAATAGCTACTGCTAACCACTGATTGTGTTTATATCCAATATCGTCAAACGTTGCCTTTTTGACAAAGCCATATCTTTCATGTAGCTTTTCGCTTGCGATATTCCCTGCTGTAACAAGTGATACGATATTCTTATATCCAGATTTTCTAGCAATCTCTATCATCTCGTTCATCAAGATTTTACCGTAACCATGATGGCATGCTTCAGGATCCAAGTAGATTGCCAAAATCAACTGTACATGCATATGCTTGTCGACTATTAAAGTCAGAATAATATGCATATCCAAGCGGTTTACCATCCTCTTCCAAAATAATCCATGGATATTTTTCTGTGATGAAAGCAACTCGTTGTTTCAATTCATCTAATGTTAATTCTTCTGTTTCAAATGTTGCAGTACTATTTTTGATATACCAGTTATACCAATTTAGAATAACTGGTATATCTTTTCTTCAATTTTTCTAATCATTAGAGTACACCGTGTTACCATCCATCACTGTTAACATTACCTTTGTTCGATGGATGTCAGAAACAGGTATTGTACGAATATCCTTTTCTAATACAACAAAATCTGCGTAATAGCCTTCTTGGATTGCACCGATACAATGATCCATGAATAACATCTTGGCACCATTTATCGTAAAGGAAGTAATCGCTTCATCAACTGTTAGACATTCCTCTTCATTCATGCATGCATTATAAGAGATTGATTTTCTTGTGACTGCACATTCAATTCCCTTTAAGACATTTGGCATTTCTACTGGTGCATCTGAACCGTTCGATGTAAGTGTGCCATCAAATAGTGTTTTATATGGATAGGAAGTACTTGCAAGTTCCTTGCCGACTCTCGCTTGTAGGATTTGTGCATCATAATCAATAAAGATAGACTGAAAATAACACGCTAACTTTTGTTCAAGTACTTGCTTGATTTGATCAGGTCTCATTATCTGGCAATGTACAATACCATGGTGTAAAGGATTACCTTCTAATACCGTATCTTTATATACATGCAGTACATTATCTAATGCCGCATCTCCAATCGCATGAGCAATGGTTGGCATATTGAACTGATTTGCTAAACGTACGTAAGTCTCGATGACATCTTCTTCCAAGGATGCGATACCCTTCGTTGTTGGATCATCTGCATACGCATTCTTCATATATGCTGTTCTAGCACCCAATGAACCATCTGTAATCAATTTTAATGGGCCAATACGGAAATAGTCATCACCTACATCAAAGGTATAGCCATCATCTAAGAACTTCGAAAATTCCTTTGGATTATTAAACTCACATTGTTCATTGACACGTACAGTCATATCTTGTTTGAATGCCAGTGATTCAAAGGCTCTTAACACAGGTTTATAGTCATGTGCAACTGCTAAAAATCATCACTACCAACCGTTGTAATACCAAATTGGTTTTGCGTAACTTGCACCGATATGAATGTATTCTTTAATCTTTTCTACATCTAGTTGTGGGTATGCATTATGAATATTATTTAATGCGTTCTCTTCCACAAAACCATTTGCATAGTCGATGTTTCCACCTTCTACCTTTGTATGTTCTGTGATTCCAGCAGCTCTCAAAGCAGCTGTATTTGCAGATAAAATATGACCACATGCACGTGTTAAGGCTATTGGAACTTCTGCACTTATTTCATCAAGCATCTTTCTTGTTGGTTTTTGGTGATCTGGGAAAGATTCTTCATTGTATCCACGACCAATAATCCACTCACCCGCTTTTATGCTCGCAAGCTTTTCTTTTACCTTTGCAATAACTTCTTCATTGGAGTGACAATCATCCAATACAACATTGGATAAGTACATACCAAGTTCTGCTAGATGCATATGGCTATCCACAAAACCAGGCACAACAAACATGCCCTTTAAGTCAACAATTTCAGCATCTTCGTTACAGAGTAATTCTTCAATCTCTTGGTTTGTGCCTACTTTGATAATATATTCATCACTCGTCGCAAAAAAGCTGTTGCTGGATTTTGCCAAATATTACAATTGATATAACCTTTTTCATGTGTGATGATCTCCGTTTCTTCTTTTTAGATTATACTATCAACCACTCATTCCTTCATAGGAAATAGCTAAAAAATCACCACACTTTCGCATGGTGATTTGGTTTATTCAGTACGTAACGCTTCTACAGGATCTTTCTTCGCTGCACTACGAGAAGGAATGAATCCTCCAATTACCGTAATGATGATGCTAATGAGGATCAAGACCCCTGCGGATTCTAGTGGTAATACTGCATTTAAATCTTCAATCTTGGATACTGTTTGGATGATATTATTGATTGGAATTAACAATAGCAGTGTAATACCAATGCCAAGAATACCAGAGAAGATACCAATAATAAATGTCTCTGCATTAAATAACTGTGAGATATTCTTCTTAGAAGCACCAAGGGCACGAAGAATACCTATTTCCTTCGTTCTTTCCATTACAGAAATGTATGTGATGATACCAATCATAATAGATGAAACAATCAGAGATACTGCCACAAATGCAATGAGTACATAAGAGATACCATTAATAATAGTCGTTAAGGATGAAGTCATTAGCGCAACATAGTCTGTATAGGAAATCTTTGAATCTTTATCAACAGTATTGTTGTAATTTTCAATTGCTTTCCTATCGCATCCTTGTTTTTCAAAACTATCTCGCGTAAATACTGATACTAGATGGCGAATCATAACTCACTGCCCCAAATAATGCGAGATTTTTCTCTAACGATTTACCACCGATATAATCATTGTAAATCGTAAGAAGAGTTGTTGTATTTGGACCATCATTTAGATAGTTTTCTAGCATACTTGCCATACTCATTTCTGGACTCATTGATAATCTAGATAAAGCACTGATATCAAAAATCATTTGTATTATCCTCTTGGCTTTGACGATTACCATCGTAATACATAATCAATTGATACATATTTGCCTTTTCTTCATTACTGAGATTTAATAGGTAATCTTTAGTATCTTGTATCTTTTCTTCATCTGTTGCAGCACTAAAGCGTACTCCATTTTAGTACATTGATTTCTGGTGTATTCTTTTGCGCTTGAACAATGGCTGACTGGTTTGCAAGATCAATCACATGATTGGTTAATAGATTCGTATATGCGACGACAGTATTGATAGTCGCATTTTTCGCATCTTTCTTAGGGACGAATAATACCTGTTACCTTTAAAGGAATTGCTTTATTCATCAATCCATCCGCATCATATTCTGGATTTTTAATTTGGCTATAGATACCACTGTCATTTTTGACATAGTTTTCACTTGATGGCACAAGATAGAATGTCTTCTGTAGCATGTCCTCATAATTGAGTGTAAAGTCGTCTCCATCTTGTTTATTTGCTAGTTGATTTTTAGCAGCTGTAAATTGTTCCTTTGTGATAAAGCCAAGTTGATACATGGATTGTACTGGGATACTGTTATTCTCATTTAGTACCATTACAACTTCGTTATATGCAGTTGGCCAAGAACCAGACACCATATCATAACTATCTGTTACAACAGATGAAATAGATTGTCCACTTGTGCCAGCAACCATCTCTGAGAAGTTCTTCGCTGATTGGTTACTTACACCCATATTTGCAAAGTTAAACATGCGGGGACGATTGGAACTTACATTTCCTCCATCCAGTTCAATGTTTGTATCGATGAGTTGTTGATTTGGATTTTGCGCATATACACCAAAGTTAATGTTATAACTATAAATAATTCCATTTTCACCTACATATTGGTGAATCTCAGAAGTAGAATCATCAAGATACTTCTTAAATTCTGCTAGATTATTTTGAATCAGATTATTTGTGATGGCATCACTTTGTTTTAGTGATTGATAGTCCGTATGGACCTTTCCATCATCTGCTTTTGTTTCTTTTTGGGAAGATAAGCCCATCATCTGACCACGCAGCTGCATGATTGAAGTTGCGTCCACTGTCTGTGAAGAAATCGTAATTGGGTAGGAAGTCATCGTTTCCTTCTGTACACGTGTTATATACTGATTCATTCCTGTTGATAAGGCTAAGATCAAGGCAATACCAATAATGCCGATACTGCCTGCAAAAGAAGTCAAAATTGTTCTTCCAATTTTTGTTCGAAGATTAGCAAAAGATAAACCCAAGGATGTCCAAAATGACATTGATATACGCTTCGGATTCTTTGCAAGTTTTTCTTCGATACTTCCTTCTGGTACGACATATGGATTTGTATCGCTAATGATTTGGCCATCTTTTAAGTTAACGATACGAGTTGAATACGCTTCTGCAAGTTCAGGATTATGTGTAACCATGATGACCAGCTCTCTTCAGCAATCTGTTTTAAAAAGATTCATGATTTGAATACTTGTCTCTGTATCGAGTGCTCCTGTTGGTTCATCTGCAAGTAAGATATCTGGATTATTGATTAAAGCACGCGCAATTGCAACACGCTGCATTTGTCCACCCGATAGTTGATTTGGTTTTTATGGATATGATCCTGAAGCCCAACTTTTTCTAATACTTCTGCTGCACGTCTTTTTCTTTCTTTGCGTGAAACGCCAGAAAGAGTTAGTGCCATCTCAACATTAGAAAGTACATTCTGATGGGGAATCAGATTATAACTTTGAAATACAAATCCAATCGAAGTATTACGATACGCATCCCAATCAGCATCTCTATACTTCTTTGTAGATACACCATTAATGACCAAATCACCACTATCATAACGGTCTAAACCACCAATAATATTTAACATCGTTGTCTTACCAGAACCTGACTGCCCCTAGATTGACACTGAATTCATTCTCTTCTAAAATTTAAAGAGACACACTTTCAGAGCAACTTGTCAGTTCTCCTACCGTGTAACTCTTTACAATGTTCTTCAGTTGTAACATGAATGAAACCTCCTGATACTAATTAAGAATAACATACTAAAATTTAGATTTTATAAAGCCTTTTTTAAGATGAAAAAAAGCAGGTATTCACCTGCTCATTAGACACTCTTATAAAGTCTGCTTAACAATAGCTTCGAGTTCTTCTCTTGGCATGAAACCTAAAGAAGAAGCTACCTTTTCGCCATTCTTGAAGCCGATCATTGTAGGAATAGACATAATTCCATACTGTTGAGCAATCTCTGGATTATCATCAACATTTACCTTTACAAACTTAATGTCTGTATAGTCCTTAGAAATTTCTTCAAGAACTGGTCCTACCATCTTACATGGTCCACACCAGTCAGCGTAAAAGTCTACAAATACTGATTTGTTATCAGCTAATAATTGGTCGTATTCTGCTTTATTCTTAATAATATCCATTTTTAAATACCTCCGTGAACATATTATTGCATAAATATATTTGATGCAAAAAGAATTATGCCCTATTTAATTTTTTGCGGCAGCTGCTTCATCTAAAAATAACAGTTACATCTGGGTGATCTTGTAAAATGCTTGCTGGACATTCTGTTGTCTTAGGGACCCTTAATCATACCGTATACTGCATCGGCCTTATTTGCGCCTGTAGCGATTAAGATAATCTTCTTTGCACGCATAATTGTGCCTAAACCCTGTGTAATTGCAAGTGTTGGAACTTGTTCAATATCACCACCGAAGAAGCGAGCGTTATCCTTACGTGTTTGTTCAGTTAGTTCCATTGTATGTGTCAAACTATCAAAGGCAGCACCTGGTTCATTGAAAGCGATATGTCCATCAGAGCCAATACCAAGAATTTGTACATCTACAACATACTTAGCCATTTCACTTTCATAACGTACGCATTCAGCTTCTGCATCAGCTGCTTCACCATTAGGAATATGAATATTCTCTTCAGGTACGTCAATCTCATTGAAGAGATTATCATGCATGAATGTGTAGTAGCTCTGCTCATGATTACGTGGTAAACCAACATATTCATCTAGGTTGAATGTAATAGCATTCTTATAAGATGTGCCATTTGTCTTATGGTCTGCAATCATCTTCTTGTACAAAACCAACTGGTGTCGAACCTGTAGCCAATCCTAATACTGGATTTTCCTTCTCTACAACCTGACCTCATAATCTTAAATGCTTCTTCACTTACTTGGTCATAGGAATCTGCGATAACAATTTTTAACATTTTCTTTCTCCTTCTTTTTAGAATAGTGTTATTGAATACGCTGTTTGCCAGCTATCATTCGCATCTAACAAAATTGTCCCTTCACGTTTTTCAAACGGAACTTCATTCTTTTCAAAATCTGTATGAGAGTACCATGGTTCAATACATACAAATGGTGCATATGGTGACCAATATGCTAGCCATGGATAACCCTGATATTCCACCTGTACACCATGTGTACCATCTGTCAATTTCGTGCATGTACTACGTGGGTTTTTGGATAATGATTGTTTTCTTTTAAAGTATCTTTGTCCAAAGCAATCACATCTACTTCTTGATCATCCACTACTTCCTTTTGATTTAACTCTAAGTGGTACGCATCAAATGCTTTCCCTTCTTCGAGTGGGCAATTGAAGGCTGGATGTAAAACCAAAGTTAAATGGCATTGTACAATCATCTCTATTTTTCAATACGATATGCGATATCTAACTTCTTAGCTTCTAAAGTATATGTAACTTCAAGTCGGAAGTGAAATGGATATTGCGCTAGCGTTTCTTCACTATCACAAAGTTCCATAACGATTTGAGTATCAGTATGTTTGATACATTTAAATTCACTATTTCTAGCAAAGCCATGGTTTCCAGTACGGTACTCTTTTTCCTTGGATATGAAGGATACTATCCCAAGTCTTCCTGACTATTGGAAACAGAATTGGATTTCTTCCAGCCCAATAAGTCTTATCACCTTGCCAGATTGCCTCAATTTTTGTTTTCACGATCAAAGAAACTATGAATTTCTGCTGCATGTTCATCAATCGTTACTGACACAAGTGAATTTTTGAATTGTATACGTTGACATATATTCCCCCAACTCATTGGTTTTATTATAGCACTTTGAAAGATTTATAAATTTCAATCCTTCACAAAAATCTATAAATTCATATTTTTCAAGAATTTGACCATATAATTGGACTTTTTTTCACAGTTAGCGTGATAATTTTTAATGTTCAAGGAGGAAAATTAGTATGTCATTTATAGACGGAATTAAAGAAAAGAGCTAAAAAAGATATAAAAAACAATTGTATTACCAGAATCAGAAGATGAAAGAACACTTCGTGCTACTGCTAAAAATCTTAGAAGAAAAAAGCAGCAAACATTATCTTAATCGGTGATGAAGCAACTGTAAAAAGCAGATGCCGAGAAATATGGCGTTAACATTGATGGTGCAACAATCATCAACCCAGAAACTTCTGATAAGTTAGAAGAATATGTAAACACATTATATGAATTACGTAAGGCTAAGGGTATGACTCCTGAAGCTGCTCGTGAAGCATTATTAAGCGATCGCACAACATTTGGTGTCATGGTATTAAAGACTGGCGGAGCTGATGGTCTTGTATCAGGTGCTTGCCACTCTACAGCAAACACATTACGTCCAGCATTACAGATCTTACGTACAGCACCAGGTGCGAAGTTAGTTTCAGGCTTCTTCATCATGGATGTTCCAAATTGCGAATTTGGTTATAAAGGAACATTTGCATTCGCAGACTGTGGCCCTAAACCAAGATCCAGACAGTGAAAAGCTTTAGCAGCTATCGCTAACGATACAGCAAATACATTTAGAACACTTGTAGGAGCTGAACCAAAGGTTGCTTTCCTTTCCCACTCTACAAAGGGAAGCGCAAAACATGCATTAGTAGATAAGGTTGTAAATGCGGTTGAAATTGCTCACCAACAATATCCAGACTTAGTATGTGATGGTGAATTACAGTTAGATGCAGCTATCGTTCCAAGCGTTGCTGCAAGCAAAGCTCCAGGTTCCCCCTGTTGCAGGTCAAGCTAACGTATTAATTTTCCTAACCTTGATGGCGGTAACGTTGGTTGCAGTTAGTTCAGCGTTTAGCAAAGGCTGAAGCTTACGGTCCAATGTTACAAGGTATCGCTAAAGCCAGTTAACGATTTATCCCGTGGATGTTCTTGGGAAGATATCGTTGGTGTAGTAGCCTTAACAGCTGTACAAGCACAAAATAGCAAATAATAATTTCTTGTATGCTTGCATACAAATCAAATAAGAGATATCTGTACGGATATCTCTTTTGTTATGTACATTTATTTCTTATCCCAAGGAATTAAGTTATCTCCCTTTACAAGATATGCATTCTCCGCAATTCTTGCAAGTGGTGTATCAGAGTAAGAATCGGAATAGAAGTTTTCAATCTTTGTATCGTTGAATACTTCTCGATAACGACGTACCTTTTCTTCTCCATGGCAATTCAACCCGCTATATATACCTGTATGCATATCAACTACACTTGCCATGCATGTTTTAATACCAACCTTCTTACAGAAAGATTGGATTAAGAATTCTGGAGAAGCAGAAATAACTACATCATCTTCTTTTTGTATATCTTTATACCACTGCTTTACATGGTCTAAATGGCTACTTGTATAGTCTTCAACTACTTTTTCCATATCTTCTACATAACGAAACATGCGATATAGATTTGATTTGAAAGTTAGCTTAGGCACAATGTGTAGCACATATAAAAAGTCCAAACCAAACTGTGCGTGGTAAATTGATCAAAGTTTTAGGGCGGTGTAGCCAAAGATATTTCACAAAACCTACAGTGGAATCACCACGGTAGATTGTATCATCCCAATCGTAAACGTTCATTGTTCTCTCCATTCTGATTGCTTTTTACAAGATAAGATATCTCATTCTAAAATTGCAATATACTATTAAAAAAATCTGCTGACAAAAATCCAATTATCAGCAGAAAAAGATATCCTTTTTACAATGATTTTACAAATTCACTAGCTATCTTACGCACACTATCATAACCATCTGTTGAGATATTTTTTGTCAGTTCTCCACCAACACCTACCGCACATGCACCTGCTTTTTTCCACTCTTTAATATTCTGGATTGATACTCCTCCTGATGGCATTACATTAACTTCAGGAATCGGACCATGAATTGATTTAACAAAACCTGTACCAAGTGTACCTCCTGGAAATAACTTTATTATTTTACATCCTAATTGCATTGCATGAACAACTTCGGTTACTGTACCGCATCCTGGTGAATATAAAATTCCATGCTCATTTGCGTAATTAGCTATTTCTTCAGATAAATAAGGACTCACAAGGAATTTTGCACCAGATTTCTTAGCAGATTCTGCTTGTTGAAGATTCATAACAGTACCTGCTCCAACAACAACTCCTAGTTCATCTTTATATAAATTGTTTAATTGCAAAAATTACATCTTCTGCATTTGGTAGTCGAGAATGTAATCTCTAAATTCTTGATTCCTCCCAATACTGCATTTTTAGCAATTTCTACTGCATCTTCTGCGTTTTTTTGCTGCGTATCACAGCAAAAAATATAATTATTTTTTTAATTGCTCTATAAGCATATTTCCACCTCTAAATTATAAATCTTTCGAAAAATCTTTCTTTTGCAAAATTTTTTTAAAAATTATCATATACTCCAATGATTTTCATCTTGTCCAAAAAATTCAACTAAGTCAGTTCGTTTTGTAATAACAGCTACAGATATACCAGCATTACTCGCTGCTAAAAATCCCTGCTGTGGAATCTTCCATGGCAAACGCTTCATCTGCACATAATTCAAAAATGCTCTAGCACATTTTGGTATATATCCGGAAAGGGTTTTAACTTTTCTACCATATTTCCGAACACACAGTAATCAAAATAGGATTCTATTTTATTTACTTCCAGTATCTTTCTTGCACGCTTATCATAGGTAGACGAAGCAAGTGCAATTTTAAAAATTATTTTGTTTTAAAAATTTTAAGATTTCGATCGCATACGGCATCGGTTTAATTTCGTCAATCTCTACCATATGATCAAAATAGGCTTCTCGTCTTGCACGTATACGTTTAACCACTTCTGAATCCTTTTACAAATTTTAATAAAGTAGCTGTATTTTCAGTAGCACTTCTTCCTGCAAAACGATCTATGATTTCTTGATTAATATTATAACCTTCTTCCGCAATACCTCTCGCCCATCCAATTGCATAATATTTCTCAGAGTCAATTAATAATCCGTCCATATCAAATATAGCTAGTTTTTTATCTAAAAGATTCATATCAACAACCTTATTGTACATGCATTAAAAAATCATCTTCCTCTTCGATAGAAGAAGGTTTCCAGATAACTTTTTCTGTTGATCCTTGATCACAAATAGAAACAATTGCTTCATTCGCTTTGGTTCCTAAGAACTGATGATTTAATCCTTCGAGAACCATCGGAAGATTAACTCCACCAATTACAAAAGACATTCGCATCATTCGGTAAATTCCTTACAGTGATAATACTTTGGTTATATGGTGATGCACTTACCAAATCCGTGAAAACAATTACTCCTTCAGGATTCATTAAATTATGAATTTGATTAGCTAAAACCTCACCAAATTTTTCTACATCCTCTCCAGCTTTCAGACTAATTGGATGGATATGATCCGCTTGACCGGCAATCACTTCAACAGCATTCTTAAATCCTTCTGCTAAAGTTCCGTGTGTCGCAATAATTATTTCTAACATATCATTCTGCCTCCTTTTTAATATAATTCACTACTCTTTCAATATTCTCTTCTTGAATCAAAACCATTATCAGGAACATGTATTTCGTCATTTTTAATCATGCCGGAGGTAATATGTACCATATTTTCCAATTTCTTACTTTTTCATAATGATTAAGTCTTCGCAAGTAGATACACCATTTGCGAGCAAATACAAATTTTGACTAGCTCCAATAGAGTCTAAATAAATTAACTTTTGCATTGGTTTCTCTTTGTAACAACACTAACCCCTGACTGATTTGTACATCCATCATCAACAAAAGCATATGCTATTTTATTTGAAGAAATTGTATACATCGCAGTTAACATTGCTAAAATAGAGGAAGTATTTCGGATAGTCGTATTCTTAGATGCCCTACCTTTCGTAATTTTACTAAACGCATAAAAAAATATAAGATTATAGCTAATGATGTTAGAATAGTAATCCAATCTGGATGAGAAAAATCAATTTATCTTTCAATAAAAATACTGCGAATATCCCAATTAACATTGCAACAATTGATTCCGCAAAAATTCTTAGTAATGTTTGTCGTTGGTTGTGATGTATATTAAATGGCATATAATCACCAAATGAAACACTTAGCGTATCATAATAGCTCACGATAATATACTTAGCATTTTTCACGTCACCAACATATAAATTAAAAATGCTTTTGTTTTCAGGTTTTGAATCATAAATATATTCTTTCACCTGGATATCATTTCTGAAACTGGTTATATCTGTAATCAAAGATTTTAGAAATATATCTTTTTGTTTAGAATTGTATCTAATTTTTAAAAGATAGACCCATATCTCAGCAACCAATCTTTATATCGCTGTACATCCATTTGCATGGCTGTATCCTCCAATTATTGAAAGTTTTTTTAAAACATCATTTAAAGAAGTTTTTGTTGCAGATGGAGTTGCTTTGAAATAGATATTATTGACGTGATTATTATCGCGCAGTTCTTTCAACAGTGCTGCATCACTAGAATTTAAGTGTACAGATTTTTGTAACAAAAAACATCTCCATCATTTTTCTTTTGCAATACCACCAATATTAATTTCATCAACAGGAATACCATACTTAACAAGGTCATAGATTGTTTTAATCGTCTTAGCAATTAAAAATACAACTATAGTCTTTAAACTTAAATTCATCCCAATAGTATTTTGCCTTGTCAACTGTCATAACAATTGTCTTCTGTCCCGTTCTAGTTCCTGCACTTTTTGAACAGATCTTTCATAAACGGATCGTTTGCAACAACATCATCTACAACGAAAATCGAATTAACACCATCTCTTTGTGATAATGTCAACATTACCTGTCCATGTATCAAACGCTCATCAACACGAGCTAAATTTACTTTACCCATTTTTCCTCCATGAATATCGGAGCTGAGTCATTTCGCATAACCCAGCCCCCAATCATTTTTGATAATTTTCCTATAAGATTCCAACTGCAGCTAATACAGCTAAAATAGCTGTCAACCATAATAATGCTTGTGTAACTTTTAGTCCCTTCTTTACATAGTAATAATAAACCCCAAGTACAACAGCAAGTGGTAAGACTCCAGGAACAATCTTATCTAGTAATTCCTGTAATACGAATTCTTTCCCAGAAATTGCAAACTTCAGTGATGATGAAACTTTAACGTAGTTACCAGCTAAAATACCCATCATGAATACACCCAAGATAGACAATAGGTTGATTGCATCCTGTACTCCTGAACTACGAATTAATCCTGTTGCATTTCTGCCTAATGCATATCCACGTCTTGCAAAAGAATAAAACCAACTAATAATTGGTAAATTGCAAAGCAAACAAATGGGAATAATGCGCCAAGTGGATTTCCTTCTTGTGCCCATGGAACCGCAATTGCAATAAAGATATATTGAATTGTACCGGAATCAATAGCATCACCAATGCCCTGCAAGCGCACCCATCAAGCCTGCTTTTTGTATTGTACATTAAGTCATCTGTCATGGTGATTTCCTCACCCGCATACTCTTGACGTGCTCTTTCTTTTTCCATTGATGACATCAATCCTGTTATCACACCACCACCCCATGTTAATTGAGTGTTGAAGAATAATAGCTGGCGTTTGTATGCAGCCTTCAAATCATCTTTGTCCTTATATAACTTCTTTAATACAGGCATCATTGCATAGTAATGATGGTGAAATATAACGTTCAAATGAATGTGGAATCTCATTTGCAAAGTGCCATCTTAAATATGTTTTTTTGTTACATCCTTGGATGTAATTTCTTCTAGCTGTTGCTTCTTTACTTGTTCAGTCATTTTTTTATTCCCTTCCCCATTAAAAATCATCGTCATCATCATTAGCTTCTGATTTTTGCTTCAGATGCTGTAGACTTTGAAGATTTTTGTTGCCATAACAAGATTGCAGCAACTAATGTTCCTAAAACAGCATATGTAACCATTGTGACTTTCAAAGATGACAAAGTAACACTTGTAAAAATATGCTAGCAAGAAGAAGACCAAATAATCCTTACGACCAATTACATAAATCGTTGTTGCAATACCAATTGCAGCTAATCCACCACCAACTACATCTAGGATATGTAGAAGAACTGTTCCTTGTAATGCCGAAATGACATTTTGCGATTACAGGAGCACTCCCAATATAACGCAACGAAGATTAATGGTACAAATAGAGCAAATGATGCAATTGTTGGATATAGAATAATAGAACGTTTGATTGCTTTTTCATCCATTTTTCTACAGCTGTATCAGTATATTTACCAATAAATGTATTTAAGAAGAAACGGAACTGATAGAGGTAACTTCCTAATAAAACCAACTGGAACGGCAACAGCAATTGCTGATTCTGGTGATAAATTACCAAGTAAAGCTACTGGAACCGCAATTGCAGCTGCTACTGCAGGTTCAGATGGCATTGATCCACCCGGAGAGAATACTCCCATGTAAATCAACTGTAATGCTGAAGTTACAATCATTGCATGATAAACATCTCCCATAACAAGACCACAAACAAGGCCTGTCATTAGTGGAGAAAAGCGTAGTGTTAGAGTTGCGCCGCCGCCTAGCCATCTGGACATAACTGCACCAACCCATAAAGCTATTAGTAAGCTTTTGTAATGCTGAAAGTGTTTCCACAAAATTATCCCCTTTATTTTTCTAGAATATATTTTTCTAATTCAATGATTTTTGTTGCGTAAAACTTGTTGATTGATTTCTAGTGGAATAAGATGCACTTTTTTTCTTTACTATCTACAAAAAGCTGCAATTTTATCCAATAGTTCATCATCTAATGGATATAGCTCCATATCTGTTAAGCATCTTGGTAGATGAAATTTTTCATATAATGGTAATAATGAATCAATTACATCCCATTTGTCTTCGATTGCTAATTGATAGAAAAATTCCATATGCAACTTTTTCACCATGCAAGTATGCATGGCTATGTGGTAAATACTTTGAGATTCCATCATGTAATGCATGTGCAGCTGCATTTCTCGCATACTTATCTCCTAATCCACCAACCATTCCTGCTACAGCAATAATTATTTCTGAACAATGCACAAATTCATCAGATACAATCCCTGATTTCATATCCGCAATGGCTTTATCGCCCTCTTCTAATAAGATATCTTTTAGAAATCAATGCGGTGTATCTAGCAAGCATAAGGAACGGTTCTTTCACCAGATGTTTTTGACGATAGAATCATATCAGATTCATACCATTTAGCAAGTGTATCAGCTAAACCTGCGATAAAATACTCGATTGGAGAATCAATCACAAGATATGGATCAGTAATTAAGAAAGCTGCCTGTCTTAAATAATGTTCTGATTTTTCCTTCAGATTCACCAGATTCTTTGTACATCACCGACAGTGGTGTCCACGGTGCACAATTACTTGCAAGCGTTGGAATCACACCATATGGTAAATTAAGCATATGGCCGCTTAAAGCCAACTAAGTCAGATAGCTTTCCACCTCCAACTCAGAGAATAAAAATCAATGTTGTTTTCATCTACTTTTTGCTTAATTAAATCCATACCATAGTAACTACACTCACCCGTGTATTGATGGTAGTAAAATTCAAATCGCTCATCATCTAGGAAATGTATAAACTTTTTGCTTTTTCCCAAGAGATTGTTCCATGAACAACAAGAATTTTTTTAGCATTAAATTCCTCAAACATTTTTGGTACAAAATCAATTGCATCTTTCGCATAACGATAAACCTGTGGTCCGACTTTTAACTTTCAAATCACTTAACATTTTTTTCTCACCTCCCTAGTCCTTAATTAAAGTGCTCTTTTGCCTGAACAGATCTCTCTGGTAAAAATCCCTTTAATAACATCTTCACAATCACACACACATTTTTCACCCATATCGTGAAGACATTCAAGTGTATATGCAGATGTATGTGGTGTTACAATTACATTATCAAGTTTAAGGAATGGATGAGTTGCTCTAGTTGGTTCAACTTCCATAACATCAGTCGCATAACCTGCAATCTTTCCTTCCTGTAAGGCATTTAATATTGCTTTTCTCATCAACAAGTGCACCACGTGCAGAATTCGAAATATAAACATTATCTTTCATGCATGCAATTTCATTTTTACCAATCATATGATAATTATTTTCATTCAAACTAGCACAAAGACATATAATATCCGAATCTTTTAATAAAGTATTGAGTTCCACTTTTACTAGCACCGTATTGCTCGATATGCATCTTTGATTTATAAGGATCATAGCCCAACACATTACACTTAAAGCCATTCCTTAACGTTTCAACAACCTGGCCACCTGTATTTCCAATGCCAATAACACCTACCGTCTTGTTATATAACGTATGTCCAACGAATTGTGCTCTTTCTTCATAACGGTCTTTTTTTAACTCGCTCTGATGAAGTAATAGTTTTCCGCATTAAACAAAGAAGATTTGTTATATTATTTTCAGCAACCGCACCTCGCTCAACAAGTGCTGGTACGATTGATATAATCGTATTGTGCTTTTCTGCTGCGGCAATATCAACATTGTTATATCCAATACCATGGCGGGTAATCAATATAAGTTCATCTTTATTCTCAAAGAATTCTTTATTAAAGAATGGTGTTACACTTGCAATAATGATGTCATACCCTTTTTAGCGCAAGTGCTAAATCTTTACCAGGAATTGATTGATCAAATCGAAAATGTTTTTATCTCACCAATTTTTTTCTAAACGTTTAATATGTTCAGGAAATATTTTTTTCCAAAACTACTAGAATTTACGATTGCAATTTTTATGTGTCATTTCCATGCATCTCACTTTCTAGTTTTTACTGCATGTCCACCAAAACCATGGCGTAGTGTAGCAACAACTCTATTTGAAAAGCTATTATCAATCTTGCTGGCGCTACGGACAAATAATGAATGCGCAATAACAGTTGCAGGAACATTTAGTCTTAATGCTTCCTCGATTGTCCATTGAGCCTCTCCATTTGCATCAATAACACCTTCAATTTTTTTCTAGTTTAGGATCTGCTGCAAAACCTTCTTCTGCTAATTCCATTAACCAAGAACGCACAACTGAGCCATGATTCCAAACATGCGATACAGCTTCAAAAATCATAATCAAATTCAGAAGCATGTAGAATATCAAACCCTTCGCCAATTGCCTGCATCATGCCGTATTCAATTCCATTATGTACCATTTTCAAGTAATGTCCTGAACCTGGTGTCTTGGTAAATAAGCAACCACCTTCAACCGCTAAATCTTTAAAGAAAGATTCAAGTTGTACATAGACCTCATTCTCGCCACCAATCATAAAACAAGCTCCATTACGTGCACCAGACATTCCTCCTGATGTTCCGCAGTCCAAAAAAATCCTATTCCACTCTCTTTTTAAAATTTTTGTAATTATTTAAACTGTCTGTATATCGAGAATTTCCTGAATCAATAATAATATCCCCTTTGTTTAATTTTTGTTGAAAGTTCTTTAATCAAATTATTTGTTATCATTCCAGCAGGTGTACTTAGCATCACAACTTTTTGAGAATCCAAGTTCTCTAGAAGTTCATCTAATGTATCAACTGTAGTAATACCTGCTTTTTCTTGCATTATCTCTTCCTTCAGATGAAGCATCGTAACCTACAATTCCCCAATGATGGTCAATTGCATTTAAGGCCAAATTAAAGCCCATTTTACCCAATCCAATTATTCCAATTTTCATATAATTCCCTCTCTTTGAATAAATCATAATTAAAAAAATTTTATTTTTGTAAAGGCTTACATAAATAAAAAAATTATTTTTTTATTCTTCGCTCTTAATTGTATTGATATTTTATTTCATTGTGTGTTATTTATTATATGTAATGGGCTGTTAGAGGTATATTTATGAGAAATTTATATTTAGAATCACTCATCAACAAAAACAAACACTACTTCACTGATACCGAATCAACAATTGCATCACATTTTAAAAAATCGGAGATAATTTATCTCGCTATACACTTTCAAAAATTTCTAAAGAGATTGATTGTTCAGAGACTTCCATTTTTAAGTTCGTAAAAGAAATTAGGTTTTTCTGGTTTTCAAGATTTTAAAATTTCAGTTGCCAATCATCCCAATGATCGTGATAAAAAATTCAAAAATTATTGCCTCATTTAAATATCGATTTGCTTGATGATGTACTCCCTACAGACTCAATCCAGCAAGTAGGCAAAAAAAGTAATATCTTCCAATATAGCATCGCTAACATCAATGATTAACACTATAGATGAATTACCGTTAGAAGCAGTGTTAAAGATTATCGAACGATCGAATGAAATATTTTTTATAGGAATCGGAGGTTCCTCAATTACCGCATACGATAGTTATCACAAGTTCTTGCGCACAAAATATCGATGCTCTTATATCCAAGATGCACACATGCAATTGATTCAAGCAATCAAGTTAAACAAAAAAATGACTGTGTTTTCTTATTCTCGCATTCCGGAAAAATCCACACACACCGTTCAAGTAGCAAAAGCCATCAAAAAAATCTGGTGCAAAAATTATATCTCTTACAGGAAATCCAAATTCTGAATTAGCAAAAATTATCCGATGAATGTCTGACTGTATGCTCACAAAGCTCTGCTTTTCGAACAGAAACACTAACTTCAAGAATATTATATTTATCACTAATGGATATTATTTATGTAAATACAGCCATCCGAGACCAAGAAAAATACAGAAACGATTAACAAGATTCGTTCTGTTCTCTCTGATGTAAAATCCGCTCAATAATCGTTTTAAAAAATCTCTTCACTTTAAAGGTGAAGAGATTTTTTTAGATTTTTATTAATACTGATCCATTGCTGGAGGTACTGGCACATCCTTTTCTGGAAGTTTTGCAATTGCAGCTTCTGTTGTGATAAATAAGCCAGAGATACTTGCAGCATTCAATAATGCAGAGCGAGTTACCTTCGTAGGATCGATGATACCTGCTTCATACATATCAACCCATTCACCAGTTTTCGCATTGAAACCATAGTTTTCTTTCGCTGCTAACTGTTGTTCATAGATTTCATTACCATCAAAGCCAGCATTTTCAGCTATCTGCATGATTGGCATCTTAAGTGCGTCTAATACAACATTGATACCACGCTGTACGTCCACAACATCTGATTTTAATGTAGCACGTACATCTTTATAGGCTTGTACTAAGGCAAGTCCGCCACCAGTGACAACACCCTCTTCAACGGCTGCTTTTGTTGCGTTAAGCGCATCTTCGATGCGTAACTTCTTTTCCTTAAGTTCTGTTTCTGTTGTAGCGCCAACCTTGATTAATGCAACACCATTTGTAAGTTTACCCAGTCTTTCTGCTAGTCTCTTCTTATCATAATCAGACTTTGCATTTTCGATTGTAGCTTTAATTTCAGAAGCACGTTTAGCAACTTCAACACTATCACCAGCACCATCAATAATTGTTGTCTTATCTTTACTTACCACTACTTTCTTAGCAGAACCTAAATCATTCATTGTCATATCTGCTAAGTTCATATTTAAATCTTTCGCAAAGAAGTTCGCGCCTGTTAATACTGCAATATCTGCTAATTGATTCTTTGCATCATCACCAAAACCAGGTGCCTTTGTCGCTACAACATTGAATGTACCACGTAACTTATTGATGATTAGTGTACTCATTACTTCATTGTCATAATCATCTGCGATAAGAAGTAATGGTTTATTGATTTTTACAACCTCTTCTAATACAGGTAAGATTTCTTGGATTGTATTGATCTTTTGATCTGTTACCAAGATATATGGGTTATCCATGGATACTTCCATCTTATCTCTATCACTTACCATGTAAGGAGATACATAACCCTTATCATACTGCATACCTTCTGTCATCTCTAAGACTGTTTCGAAGGAACGTGATTCGTCAACGTTGATAACACCATCATTACCAACCTTTGCCATCGCTTCTGCAATAATCTTACCAATTTCTTCAGAACCTGATGAGATTGTTGCAATGTTTTTAACATCATCATTGGTTGTAACCTGGTGAGAGTTCTTTAATAAAGCATTCTGCCACAACATGCGCTGCCTTTTCAATACCCTCGCGCATGAGTACTGGGTTAGCACCTTTTTCCACTGCCTTAAGGCCAGCTGTAATCATTGATTGTGTTAGGATGGTTGCTGTTGTTGTACCATCACCTGCTAGTTCATTTGTGTTATTGGCTGCTTCGTAAACTAATTTAGCACCCATGTTTTCAAACTTATCTTCAAGTTCTACTTCTTTAGCAATTGTGACACCATCATTTGTAATTACTGGAGAACCAAATGACTTCTCTAAAAACAACATTTCTGCCCTTTGGACCTAAAGTTACCTTTACTGCATCTGCTAATTTATTAACACCATCCAACATCAGTTGGCGTGCATCTTTTCCATATTTTAATTCTTTTGCCATGATAATTCCTTCTTTCTATCCTATTCCACAATCGCAAGAATATTCTCTGCTTCAATTAAAAGATATTCTTTTTTTGATTTTCTTTGATTTCTGTTCCGGAATACTTCTTATATACAACCTTTTGACCAACCTGTAATTCTAGTGGAACGAGTGTTCCATTTTCCATCTTACTCTGGTCCTACAGCCACAACAATACCCTTTCCTGGTTCTTCTTTTTGGCTGTTCTGTCAAAAATAATACCGCTCTTTGTTTTCTCTTCTTCTTTTTGCTTTTTTTCTAAGACTACATAATCACGTAATGGTTTTTAACATGTTTATTCCTCCTTTTAGCACTCTAATATATATAGTGCTAACATAGTTTATCTTAGCACTTTCTATCACTCTGTCAATAAGAGTGATGATGTTAAAACTTTTTCTAGTATAATAGGTACGGAGAATACATTATGGAAAAGTTAAGTTTGTTATTGTTTTCAAATAGTGAGTTTCTAGTTCTATTGTGTTTCACATTTGGAATACTTGGAATTGGCTATTTTTTATATCGTTTAGAGTACTTTAAAATAGATAAACATCGCAGTATTTTTATCACTTGTTTTTAATGATGATAATCTACTCGATCATTTCATTTTTGGAAGCTTTGGCTCAACGTGTTTTCCTACTACTACTTGGCAACCTACCGCCGAGAAACAACAAATCACATTTGACTTTGGAAATAGTGAGAAATTCGATGCTATCTATACAATCTATGGGGAAGGTGATACAAACTCCAATCCTTCCGCATACCAGATTGGAACCAATCATATTCAAATTTATGCCTCGAATGATTTACAGGATTGGACACATATTGCAAGTCTAAACCAGGGAAATATTTATACTTACGCGATTGAACAAGGCAATTGGCAATATCGTTATATTAAACTCATCAATCTCAACGCAAATAGTTCATTAACAGAAATTGGTTTCCGCAATGAAGATCATACTGGATTTTTACCAATTTCTATCTTGCGAGATAAGCAGAAAGATGGACCATATCCTGGTAGCTTGCTCATTGATGAACAAGATAAATTAGTACTATCCCCTACCTATTATGACCAAGCATACTTTGATGAAATTTATCATGTACGTAATGCATGGGAAATCGCAAACGGGCAGTATATGTACGCGAATGTTCATCCACTTCTTGGTACCAATATCATTGCCCTATCAATTCATTTATTTGGTATGAACCCACTTGCTTGGCGCTTACCTGGAGCTATCGCTGGTGTATTAATGTTACCAGTATTGTATGGCATCTTAAAATTATTATTGAAGCGAGATGATTTATCTTTAATTGGTTCATTCTTATTAGCAGCAGATTTCATGCATATCACTACATCTCGTATCGCTACACTAGAACCATTTAGTATCTTATTCATATTATGTGCGTTCTATTGGATGTTAAAGTACTGCATGTCTAGTTTTTATACCCTACCAATGCACAAAGGAATTCTATATCTACTCACATCTGGTATCTTTATGGGATTATCAATTGCGGCGAAGTGGACGGGATGTTATGCAGCTGTAGGACTAGCAGTGATGTTATTTACAAACTGGATTCAAAGATACCTCGAATATAAGAAAGATAAGATGGCTCATTCACAGTTCTTTTCAAATACTGCTGAAGACAATGTTATTATGTGTATTATTCTTCATCATTATTCCGATTACAATCTATTGTATCTCTTATATTCCTGACAAGATTTTTAGAAATGAACCATGGTCTATCGCCAACGTTTGGAAACAAGCTCAACAAATGTATTTCTATCACGTTAATCTAAATGCAACACATCCATATCAAAGCACTTGGTTCCAATGGGTATTTGATTTACGTCCAATGTGGTATTACGTTGGAACTGTTGGTGATGTGTTCCATACAATCTCTTGTTTCTCAAACCCACTACTAACATGGGCAGGTGTTCCAGCAATCCTCTTTACAACATACCGCGCACTATTTAAGAAAGATACAGTAGCTTGGTATATTGTAGTCGGCTATTTTAGCGGTCTATTACCATGGATTATCTATGTCCATCGTATCGTATTTGCATATCACTTCTATCCAACATCTCTATTTACCATTATTGCGATTGTTTACTGCATATATCACCTTCAAGAGCGTAAATATCAGATTGTAGTACCAGTATATCTAGCATTCTATTTAATATTGTTTATCTTATTTTTACCAGTTATAACTGGATTTGGTACAACTGTACAATTCGCTAAATTTCTAGCATGGCTACCAGGATGGTATTTTGGATGAGAAAATATCGTAAGTTATTGATTGATATCGCAATCATCTTGGCATTTACTGTGCTACTCATGTTTCCATACCTAACAAAGAGTTTTCTAGCGATTGAACATGATACCTTCTTTCATGTATCACGTATTGAACAATACGCAAAAGCACTTCAACACGGACAGGTACTTCCCGCTATCTATCCTTACGAAAATGGAGGATTTGGTTATGGAAGTCCACTGTTCTACTCCGATATATTTTTACTATTACCAGCAATCCTACATAACTTGAAACTAGTATTGGTTGATAGTTATAAGCTTACTGTATTTCTTGCAAGTTTCTTTTCTGGAATTACAATGTACATGCTTGCAAGTAAATTAACTAAGAAGTCATCACTTCGATTACTTGCAGTCGCTGCGTATCTTTTCAGTAACTATCACATCACAGATATCTATGTACGTGGTGCACTTGGTGAAGTTTTTGCGCTTATTGGTATTCCACTCATTCTATCTGGTCTATATGAAATCTTTGAAAGCAATCAAAAAGTATTCACACTCTTATTTAATAGGTTTAGTAATTACTGTACTATCGCATAATTTAAGTTTCTTATTATGTTTTTATACTGGTGGTCATAGTATCTATCATATATCTACCCAAGTGTTCATTTGATAGATATAAAACACTAGTATGTGAAAGTATGCTGGCATGTTTGTTAACTGCCTTCTATACCTTCCCAATGATAGAACAACTAAAGTCACAACAGTTCTATCTCAATTACTATGCATCTAGTTCCGCATTAGAAAATCATGCAATGGCGTTCTGGCAATTCTTTGCCAATCAAACTGTGTTTGGTTTATCTGGTAATCAATATAACGCAAGTAATGCAATGGTTGTTAATATCGGTTTGTTTTTGAGTATTACACCTATCAGTTATCTCTTTCTAAACAAGAAAGAGAAACATACATTCCTAACTATCATGTTAGGAATCGGATGGATTTGCATGTTATTGCCTGCGCAGATATTTCCATGGAAGTACATGTCATTTGCTAGAGTATTACAGTTTCCATGGCGATTAAATATGTTGGCATTACCACTATTATGTATTCCTTCTGTAATAGGTATCGAAAAGCTTACATACAAACTAAAAGTATTTACCTATCTGCTTAGTATTGTTGTTAAGTTTAGAGGGAATCTACCATCTCTATCCTGCAACGAAACGTACATTTATTATGCCACGCAATACCACATGGCAAGAAGTAACTGATGGTAAACTTATTGATCCATACTACTCTGCACAATATATGCGTGTAGAACTTGCGGGTGGTGATTATCTTCCATATAACTCTCCTGATTTCCGTACTTATACAAAGACAATTCAAACTACATCAGGTGAAACAATTACAACTGGAGAATGGATTGACTATGGTAGTTATCGCTTTACAATTACCAATCCACAAACTGTCATACTTCCAATTACGTATTACAAAGGCTATATCGTTCGTAATATTGATACAGCAGAGATTCTAGAGACCTCATTAAGTCACAATGGTCTTGTCAGTGTTTCAATACCATCTGCAGGTACGTATGTATGTCAGTACCAAAATACCATTATGCGTATGATATCTATATGGATTTCAATTCTTACATGCATGATAAGTTTTGGCTACATTATTTATCGTAAACGAAAAAAGGATATTTTATAAATATCCCTTTTTTGTTTAGATTTGGTACCACTTGATTTCGTTAGCTTCTAAGTGTAATGAGAAGGATGAGCCATCTCCACGGTAGATAACAGTATCTTGTGGTTCATATGTGTTATTTACAACGCAATAGCTTTGTGTAGAAGGATATACATTTACGTCAACGTTATAGTTTTCTGAATACCACTTCTTCATGTCTTCTTCACGATGGCAGCTATAGTAGATTGCGCGATAGAGAAGTCTTGCATTTTCAAAGCTAAATGGTAAACCATTCATGTATACTGCTCTACCCTTACCATATTCATTGACCGCTAGCTTCACACTGAGGTCTTCTTGCTTGATAATCTTTGTGCCTGGTAATGCGTAAACGCTATTTATGTTTTCACCCCAGTCTTCATGTTCTAACTGTTCTGTAATGAAGTGATCATGACATTCCCAGTTGTACTTATCTGTATGAAGTGTAAAGTCTAGTTCTTTATCAACACCTAATACATCATAAAGTGTGAAGAACTTACCATTTCTTGCACAAGCTGTAGGCTCACCAATGCCGATGAATCCACCACCATTATCTACATAACGACGTAGGATTGTAATAATCTTTTCATCGAATTCTTCACCACCACTAAAGCTTGTGTAACTACTACCGTAGTTTAGCACTACATCAATATCGTTTAAGATATCTGGATTTTCACGTAGTTCTTCAAAACTGATGAACTTCACGTCAAATGGAAAACCACTGAGTGATTCTAGAACACCTGTATAAGAGTAGATTTGCTTGTAGCGAATTGCGTGATGTACAAGATGTGCACCCCAACGACGAAGTTCGCCATAGCTATTTAATACACCAACCTTGAGTAGGTTATGTGGTGTTTGTTTTCCTACATGTTCATAGAGTTCTCTAAATTCATCGCATACTTCGGAAACATACTCGATAAACTCTGGGAACTTTAATGCAAGTTTTAAGTATCCACCATAACCGATACGATCAACTGGTGAACGTAAGATTGCACGACGTGCTGTTACCCAGTTTACTTTCGCTTCTCGTAATGGATCTCCACCTTCATGGAATGTATCTGGGAAGAAGTATGGTAAGAATCTACCTTCTGTATACTTCACACCCTTTGATATCGGAAATCAAGCGTAATGTAGAACCTGAACCAACACTACCTACAACAGCATCCAATCCAATTTCAGAGAAGTACTTACCATATGGTTCTGTACCAATCCAATGGTCTCCCAAGAACATCATCGCTTCCTTACCATAGGAATGACAGATGTCTACGAGCACCTTTGCAAGTTTACAAACTTCTCTTTGTTGGAAGTTGATAAAGTCTTTATATTCCTTGGAAGGAACACAGAACTGACTGTTATGAAAGCCTTTTATTAATAATAAATTCTGGACGGAACTTATAGCCAACTTCCTTTTTCGAACTGTTCCAAAATATATGGGGATACAGATGCACTATATCCATACCAGTCAACAAACTTCTCACGAGCAAACTCATCAAACTGTAGTGTGAACTGATGGAAGAATGTTGTAAAGCGTACAACATTTACATCTTCTCTTTCTTTACAGAACTTATGTAACTTCTCAATGACGTGTTTCTGTGTTTCTGGTAAACGTACATCTAATGTCATCTGATGTTCTTCATCTACCCAATCATTTGTTAAGAAGTTATACATGTGAACTGGATCCCACACGATAAATGCTAAGAAGCTGACTGTGTATGCATGATAAGGGATTGATTCCTCAATTACAACATCACCATTCTCTTCATCGAAATACCAATTAGAAACAACTGTATCTGTTGTACGATCAATGACTTCCCACCAACGGTGAATATCATTTGTTGGGTTTACTTTTGAATTGATCTTTGTAGAAATGTTCCATGATTTTGATACGTAAACATGTATCTTTTGCGGTAACGAAGTCACTCATCAAATACATCTGTTGCATCTCATCCGGATGTTCTTTTTGCCCACGCATTATCTTTTGCGTGTTGTGTAATATGTAGCGTACTGCTTTAATATCCATCTTTTCGTAACGCTTCTGGCATATCCAGTGCCATCGCAATCACGAATCGCATCAGCCTTCCACTTCTTGATGATCTCGATTGTATCTTCGATCACATCAATATCGGTTGGGACTGTAACTCTTCCTGTACTCATACTTAATTATTCTCCCTTAAACGATACGGTTTTCTGTCTCTGGATCAAAGAAGTGTACCTTCTCTAAATCCATTGCCAGCCTAAAGGATGCACAATCTGAAAAGGTCGTAGCGTGCATTCACTCTTGCCTGTAATTTTTGCCCTGCAATCTTGCCATGTAGGATAAATTCATTACCTAAAAGCTCACTTACATCAATCGCAAAGTCAAATACAGCACTTGGATATGTTTCATTTACAATTTCCTCTGCATGTAAGTCTTCAGGTCTAATACCCATTACAATTTCTTTTGCCTTCATATGCTTGCATGTCTTTTGTAAACTGCTCTGGTAAAGCAATATGCATATCACCTATCATGAATTTTCCACCAGCGTATGTTCCCTTTAGAAAGTTTGTGGCTGGTGAACCAATAAATCCTGCTACGAACATGTTTACTGGATTCTGATAGATTTCCTTTGGTGTTCCAATCTGTTGGATGTATCCATCTTTCATGATGACAATACGACTAGCCATTGTCATTGCTTCTGTTTGATCGTGTGTTACGTAGATTGTCGTAGCACCGATATTTTTGTGTAGTCGAATGATTTCACTACGCATCTGTACACGAAGCTTAGCATCTAAGTTAGATAATGGTTCATCCATCAAGAATACCTTCGCATTACGTACGATTGCTCTGCCTAACGCTACACGTTGTCTTTGACCACCAGATAAAAGCCTTTGGCTTTCTATCTAAAGTATTGTTCAATTTCTAATGCTTTTTGCGGCTGCACGTACACGACGGTCGATTTTCATCTTTATCAGTCTTACGAATCTGTAATCCAAATGCCATGTTTTTCATAAACAGTCATAAATGGATATAACGCATAAGACTGGAATACCATCGCTATCTCACGATTCTTAGGTGCAACATCATTCACCAATTTATCATCGATATACAATTCACCATTTGTGATATCTTCCAAACCTGCAATCATACGTAAAGTTGTTGATTTACCACATCCGGAAGGACCAACCAATACGATGAATTCTTTATCTTGAATTTCTAAGTTAAAAATCAAATACTGCCTGTACTTTATTATCGTAAATCTTATTGATATGACGTAATGATAAGTTTGCCATATATCGTCCCCCTATTTAAATCTCTTGTTATACAGATGTATAACAAACAAAATGCCAATCAGTCCAACTACCTGAATACCAAGATTCACATAGCCAACTTCTCTTTGACCAATAATTACCATTGCTAGACTGACAACAAATAGAATTGCCATCAAGATTGATTGTGTTGTTCGATTCATATGTCCTCCTAGTCCTTAAGACCACCCAAGGTCATACCTTGTGTTAATCGTCTTTGTACAAGAATGTATAAGATCAATGTTGGCAACATAACAATCACAAGTCCTGCATACATCGGTCCATAATTAGTCGCTGCTTTCTGTGCGGACATCAGATTCTGTAATCCTACAGGTAGTGTCTTTAGTGCCTTTGTCTGCACAAGTGTTAATGAAATAATGTATTCATTCCAGAATGCCAAGAAGTTAAATAGGATAACTGTAATAATACTTGGCTTTGCCATACGGAACATGACTCTTACCATAGTTGTAAAGTAACCACAACCATCAATTTCCGCAGCCTCTTCATACGCCTTTGGTAAAGAACGGAAGTAGCTTGCAAGAAGATATACTGTAAATGGAATTGCTGTAGATGCGTACACAAGCGCAAGAACGAAACGGTTATTCATAAAGAACTGTAGACCGCTCTTTGCTAGTGACTTATCCCAACCATTCAACATTAAGAAGATTGGCACAACAATATAGTTTACGTTAATAAATAAGCCAGCCATGATGAGTGTATTGAAGAACTTTCTGCCTCTGAATTGGAATCTAGCAAGTACATACGCAGCTGGTAAAGAAACTACTAGTAAGATTGCTAGAGCCATTGCAGTTACAAGTGCTGAGTTTAAGATGAAATCACCAACTTGTGCAATTTGGAAAGCATCAATAAAGTTCTGAATATTAAATCCTTGTGGTAATGCCCATGGGTTTCCATAGAACTCAGCATTTGTTTTAATCGATGCTAAGAATACCCATGATACCGGAATGATAATGGATATCGCCAAAGAAATCAGCGCAACATATATAAAGATTTTGTATAAATCAAAATGTTTTCTCTTCATATTGCCTCCTAAATCTCAATCGAATCACGATGTGTTACGCGATTGATTGCCCATGATAAGGTAAAATGAAAGAATAAATACAACTGCACCGATTGCCATACCATAGCCATAGCTTGAACGATTATATGCTTGCAAGTACATATAACTGAGCACTGTTTCACTAGCTCCATCAGGACCACCACCGGTCATGACTTGCACAAACAAGAAACTCAGATTAATGGTTGAAATGACGAAGAATGTAAGTGTTGTACGGATATTATCCCAAATCATCGGAATCGTTACCGAGAAGAATTGTTTTACTTTTCCACTACCCTCTAAAGACGCAGCTTCATACAGGTGTTCTGGTATCGTACTCATACTTGCCATGTACATAACCATGTAATAACCAATTGCCTGCCAAATTAATGCGGCAATTAACGCATATACTACTAAACCAGGATCACCAAGGTACTTTGTCGTACCAGCACTACCATTGAAAAGTCCTACAAGTGAATTTAATAAACCATTTTCAGATGGATCATAAATCGCACTGAAGATTGCAGAAATAACAACGACAGAAAGGATATTTGGAATATAGAATATGATTCTAAAGAAATTTTTGTCCCTTTATCTTTTCACGAACCAGAATAGACGCAAATAAGATTGCGAAAGCCATCGTTACGATTGTTACTAACACGATGATCAAGATTGTATTCTGAAGAGCGCGGATAAAGTTCATATCTTTAAATAACATCTGGAAATTCTTTAATCCTATAAATGTGCGGTTATCACTTAAGCCACCCCATTTAAACATCGACATCATAAACACGTTTATCGTTGGATATAACATAAACAATGTCAGTAATATCATTGCTGGAGCTAAGCATATTGTGATAAACAGCTTCTTCTCAACACTTTTTCATTTCATTACCCCCTTCCTTAAAAATAACGACGGCTGTCCACCATCGTTATTTTTAATGAATTCTAATACTTAACAGCGAATTGATTACTTGTTTGCTTTGGCAATCTGTTCAACAGCCTTCACTGTTGCGTCATACCATTCATCAACTGTCTTGGAACCATTTACGATTGAGTTTACAGTTGCGTAGAGAACACCTGTATTAGCATCAGCTACACTTACACCTTCAACGATGTTGTCCATAACTTGGAAACCTACAGCATTTGACTTAGCACCATTGTCATAGATTGTGTAGTATAAAGCATTTTCATCATCCTTGCCGATGAACTTAGAAGCATCCTTTGTTGGCATTACAGCACCACCGTTTTTCATAGAATAACTTTGTAGCTTCATCAGAATATAAGAATGTAATAAACTTCTTAGCTAATTCTGGGTTCTTAGCTTCTTTAGGAATAAATACCTGTTCTGTAAATGTTGTAGAGTAAGCATCACCTGTAGCAGTTACCTTAGGTAAAGCTGTGAATCCCCATTCAAATCCATTCGCACGTGGAGCTTCAGCCATTTCGCCTGGTAACCATGTTCCGTTAGGAACGAATAATGCCTTGTTATCTAAGATTAATTGTTGGTTCTTCTTGAAGTTATCGCCGTTAGCGTTAGCTACTGTTGTTGGTTCAACATACTGAGCAAGCTTACCAACGATTTCGAATGCCTTCTTAACTTCTGGTAACTTCCAAGCGTCAACGTCATATGTCATTAACTTCGCATATACTTCTGGTCCTGCTGTTTCATTTAATAAAGCAGAGAAGAATGCATCGAAGTAACCTGTTGTTGGGTATGTGAATAATGAGATACCTTCAGCCTTAGCCTTTTCTCCTAATTCCCACATTTCATCCCAAGTTGTTGGAACACTCCATCCCTTTTCCTTGAATAGGTTAGCATTGTAGAATAATCCACATGGGCTGTAGTTAATAGGTGCTAAGAATAATTTGCCATCAGCGTATGGCTGTGTAGCTAAACCTTCATAGATACCATCGATGAGCTTATCCTTCACCTTTGTATCTTCGCCATATACTTTTTCATCAAGTACACTTGTAATATCTGTTAACATCTTTTCAGCGATCATTGTGTCTGTTAAGCCACCCTTAGATCCAACTGATAAGTAAACTAAGTCAGGATATGTTCCAGCTTGAACTTCACTACGTAATGTATCAGCGATGTTCTTTTTCTAAACGAAGGTCAACCTTAACGCCTTCCTTTTCTTCGAAAGCCTTAACAACAGCTTCCCAACCCTTTGTGCCATATCCGCCATCTAGACCAGAAATGTGCAATGTTGTTTCTTCACTTTCCTTCTGTGAAGAAGCAGCTTCTTTTTTACTACAGCCAATAGCACCGACTGCGAGTAAACCAGCTAATGATAATGTCAATAACTTTTTCATATGTTCCTCTTTTCCTCCTAAGAAACTTATTTGATAATTTCAGTTTATGGGTGAAAACGCTTTCAAACAAGAGATATATTGCTAAATATTATCGAAATATTGCTGTTGTATATCTATTTCGCAATATTTCATATAATCAATTAAAAATTAAGAATACCAAAAATGCGTTACATGGTATGATTAAGGCAATGATTACGGCTATTTCCCAGAACCAAAGCGAAGATCGTTCACTAGGTAAGATCTTGTATGTTACCCACTCCCGTTATGAAGGAGATTGGCATTCAACTCCGCACAGCCATGCATGTGCAGAGCTTTTCTATGTTATCTCTGGGGAAGGCAAATTCTTTGTCGAAGGCAAATACCTGGACATTCAAGCAGATGACCTGATTATTGTAAACTCATATATTGAACATACTGAGGTTAGTAAAGAGAATTCCCCTCTTGAATATATTGTAGCAGGGATTGAAGGTTTACACTTCCATAGTGATGATAAACGTTTCAATAGTAACTTCAGTATGCATAACTATAAAGCATATAAGAATGATATTCTTTTCTATCTCAAAACATTACTACATGAAATGGAACACCAGGATGAATATTCTCAGCACTTAGTAAACTCCCTACTAGAGATTATGCTTATTAACATGGTACGTCGTACCAATACAACACTAAATGTATCACCAGTAAAAAAGACAACGAAAGAATGTATCTTTATCGAAAACTATATCAACGATCACTTTAAAGAAGATATCGACCTAGACAAGCTCAGTGAATTAACATTCTTAAATAAATATTATTTAATACATGCATTTAACCAATATAAAGGGATTTCTCCGATGCGTTATTTGATACAGCGAAGAATCTCCGAAGCAAAATTCCTATTAGAGACTACCAGTTATAGTATGAATGATATCTCCGCTATCATTGGCTTCTCTAACCAAAAATTACTTTTACCTTTGCGTTTTAAACGTGAGATTGGTTGTTCCCTCAAGTACGTATCGTAAACAATTCCTAAAAACAAAAGACTAAAAACATGCATACAAAAAAGCCGATAACTCGGCTTTTTTTATGAACGTAAGTCTGCAGATAGTTTTCTTTGAGTTTTTCAAGAATCGCATCGTGAACAGTACGTACTTCTTCATCATTTAGTGTATGATCAGAAGCTTGGTATGTAATACGTAGAGCCACAGATTTCTTACCTGCTTCAACATGTTCTCCTTCGTAAATATCGAATACTTCCGATTTACGAACAAGCTTCTTACCTGTACTGTTAATAATCTTTAACATTTCTTCAGCTGTTACTTCTCTATCTACAACTAACGCAATATCACGCGAGATAGATGGATAACGATCAATCGGCACAAATTTCACTTTAGAAGCACTTGTTTCATTTACGACATCCAAGGAAAGTTCCGCATAAGTCACTCTCTTTAAATCATACTTCTTCGCATAGCTTGGATGTAATTCTCCAAATAGGCCTAATGGTTTTACGGTCTAGGAGAATCTCTGCACTACGGTATGGGTGGAAATATTCAACATCTGTTGTATTTGGACGTACCGTAATACGTGCATCATTGAAACCACAACGATTTAACCATGTCATTAAAATTCCCTTTTAAGGCATAGAAATCACCAGCTTCATTAATCTTATGGAGTGGATCATTTTGAACATTACCGTCTAATACAACTGCAAGTCTTTCTTCTTCCTTATCCTTTGCATAAACCTTAGAGATTTCAAATAACAAGTTATCTGTATTTTGATGTGCTTCATTGTACTGCACACTTGTTAATACAGAGTTTAATAAACTTGCACGAATGTACTTACGATTTTTCTGACATTGGCATCGCAAGAGGGATTGCTTCACCAAGTGGAGCTAACGCTGTCTTCATCTCTTCTTCAGAGATCAATGTATATGTAACGATTTCATTGAGACCAAAGGCCTTCAATGTTTCGCGTGTCATACGTCTGAGTTTCTGCTTTGGTGTCAATTGACCAACTGTTGTAGTCATTACTGGTAATGTAGATTTCAAAAGTATCAAAACCAATTAAGCGTACAATCTCTTCGTCGATGTCTGCACGACCTTCGATATCAACACGGTAACTTGGGATATGACATGTAATCTCATCGCCATTTACTTCTGGTTCAAAGTGCAACCACGTGAGTGTTTCCTTCACTTCATCCATTGTAAATGCTGTACCTAATAAAAGCATTGCAGTGAGAAAGTGTTTCCTTTACCACAACTGGCTTATAGCCATCTGTACCATAAGTAACTGTCTCTTCAAATCCATCTGCACATGCATACTCTTGTAAGAGTTGTACAGAACGGTCCATTGCCTTCTGTGCAGCTAATGCCTCAATACCCTTTGTAAAGCGTTGTGCTGCTTCTGTAATAAGGTTTAAACGGATAGATGAGCGACGTACGGAAGTCTTATTGAAATGTGCCGCTTCGATAAAGATACCTTCTGTTGTTTCATCAATCATGGATTCTTCCCCACCCATGATACCGGCAATACCAGTCACTTCACCATTTGTCGTGATGAGGATATCACCCTTTTCAATCGCAAACTCTACACCATCCAGTGCAGTCATCTTTAACTCACGATCATCCACAACTGTAATTTCTCTTGTTGGAAGCTTTGCAAGATTGTAATAGTGTAATGGTTGTCCTGTTTCGAGCATTACAAAGTTGGAAATATCAACCACATTATTAATAGAATTGATACCTGCCGCATGTAGGTATTCCACCATCCACTTTGGAGATGGTCCTACCTTTACATGATTTACAACTTTACCCATGAAGAAGTCACACTTTTCAGTATTGCTTGTCACTTTGAATGTGGATGGTGTTCCGATATTGGATTTACCAGCATAATCAGGCCACTTTACCTCACGGTGTAAGATAGCACCAACTTCCTTTGCCATATTCCACATGCTAAGGCAATATGCACGATCAACAGTTAATGCCACATCTAAAATCGTGTCATCATAGCCTATGTATCCAAGCACATTTGTTTCGCCCACAGGTGCATCTTCTGGTAACTCTTCAATTCCGTTAATTTGTTTTTCTGTAAGATATTTATGATCAATACCTAACTCACGTAGTGAGCAAAGCATACCATTTGATTCAATTCCATGAAGTGGTTTTGCTTGAATGGTAATACCTGGTAAAACTGCACCCGGTAAAGCTGCAATTACCTTTAAACCTAATCGGCAGTTTGAAGCACCACATACAATTTGTGTTGTGTCATTTTCACCGGCTCCATAGCGAACAATTGTACGGTGTAAATGTGTATCTGGGATATCTTCACATTCAATCACTTCCGCAATCACAAGACCTGTGCCTTGTGCCATTGGTTCAATTCCTTCAACTTCTAATCCAGCAGTAGTTAATTTGTCCGCTAGTTGTTGTGGAGTAATATCACTTAAATCTACATATTCCTGTAGCCATTTATAACTTAGTCTCATTGCCTTCCTCCTCTTAGTCAAAACGATCAAATGTCTTCAAAAAGCGAACGTCATTTGTATAGAAGTTGCGAATATCATCAATTCCATATTTCAACATCGCAACTCTTTCAAGTCCTACACCGAAGGCAAACCCAGAATACTTCTCAGGATCAAATCCATTCATGCGTAGTACATTTGGATGTACCATACCTGCACCTAAGATTTCAATCCAACCAGATCCCTTACATACGTTACAACCCTTACCATTACAGAATGGACAGGATACATCAACTTCTACAGAAGGCTCTGTAAATGGGAAGTATGATGGACGGAAGCGAACTGTTCTGCCTTGACCAAACATTGTGCTAGCCATGTATTCTAATGTTCCTTCAGGTCAGCTAAAGTAATATTTTCACCAACAACAAGGCCTTCACACTGCATAAACTGATGGCTATGTGTCGCATCATCATCATCACGACGATAAACCTTACCTGGGCAAATTAACTTGATTGGAACCTGTCCCTTTGCCTTCTCTAATTCACGCATCTGCATCGCAGTTGTGTGTGTTCTTAATAATGTATTTGGATCGATATAGAATGTATCCTGCATATCACGTGCTGGGTGATCTTTTGGTGTATTAGCCAATTCGAAGTTGTAGTAATCCTGTTCCACTTCAGGACCTTCCGCAACCTTATAACCCATACTCAAGAAGAGATCTTCAATCTCCTGTTGAATCATCACAAGTGGATGTGTCGTTCCAAGTTTATGAATATCTCCAGCTAATGTAACATCAATCTTTTCGGCTTCTAGCTTACTTGCAAGAGCCACAATCTTTAACACTTCTTCTTTTGACTCTAATACTTTTGGCAACTGTATCCTTACATACATTTTACCTTCTGTCCAAAGGCTGGCTTTTCCTCTGATGGTAAAGCTTTCATCTCGAGACATGAGTGCCTGAATACTACCCTTTTTACCTAAGTATTGAATTTTTGACTTGTTGTAATTGTTCCAAGGTTGTTGCTTGCTCAATCGCAACTAACGCTTCTTCTTGGACCTGCATAACTTTATCGCTCATCGATCTTTTCCTCCATAAAAAAATTCCTGCAAAATATTGCAGGAACGTTATTCACGCGGTACCATCCTGATTCGCACAATCGTGCGCACCTCAATTAATCTGTAACGTAGATATACGGGGATGATTAATCCCACTGGAAAAAGTGAATTCACCAAGCGTCTTCTATAGAACCCTTTCAGCGTTTAGGTTCCTCTCTTTCTATAGCGTGTTCGGCTACTACTCTTTTCGTTATCGCTTTAATAGCCATATTATACGGCAAATCGCATAAAAATGTCACTAGTTTCCACAAAATCAATTTCCTTTAGATGAAGTTTTCCAACGTCAATTGTAGATTCACTTTGTAATAACTCAATAGCTACTAATTTTTATAGACATACCCATAATCCATGTGACAGGTGACAAATGTTGTCTTCTTTTGCCTAAAGAAAATATACTGTCGAAACAGTATACCTTCTTGTTATTGTTAATACTACTTTCACCTGTGCTTGATACAGATGAACATATCATCACTCATCAATGATATAAATTCCATCAAAACTTATAGCCAAAATATAATAATTCTCTACTATGCTTTCTCTTCAAGAACTGTATCATTCTTTATCAAAACCTTTAATTTTCTTACATAAAGGATAATTGCTAGTGCTAAAGATAGTACGTCTGCTACAGGTTGTGCCCAGATAAGACCAGTCTCTTGAAAAGAGTGTACCAAGTAAAAAAATAATGCTGGGATGTAAATAATACCTTGTCTAGAAATATTTACAATAAATGCTTCTGTTGCTGCTCCACATGCTTGTATTGCATTTGAAATTACATAGAATACACCAAACAAGAAACTAGTAGAAAGTAAAATACGAGAGAAAGTAACACCATATTCAAATGCTGCACTATTAGTTAAAAATGCACTAACAATCTGATTTGTAAAGATATAGCATATTATCGTAAGCACTGTACTTAAAACAAATGCGAATAAAAGAGAGAAATTTAATGCGTTCTTATATCGATCCCATTTTTTCGCACCTACGCAATACCCAAGAAGTGGCTGAACACCTTGTCCTAATCCTATACAAACCATCCCAGTCATCATAGTAACTTTCATCGCAACACCGACTCCAGCAACCGCCATATCACCATACTTTTGTCATTTGAGCATTCATGATAATATTTGATACACTCATTAAGAGTGAACCTAGAGCTGCAGGGATACCAATCATTAAAACGTTATATGCAATTTTATCTTTTGCAGAGAAATCTTTTAAACTGATACTAAGTGAAGAGCCACCTCTAAGGAAATAGTAAATATAATATACTGCTCCTATAACATTACCAATAACAGTTGCGATTGCTGCACCTGCAATATCCCATTTGAATACCAAAAATCATAATTGGGTCAAGGATAACATTTGCTAAATTACCGATTAGCTGTCCCATCATCGCTTTTTCCAGATTGTCCCTCGGCACGAATTACATTTGAATAACAATTTGAAATCAGAACAAACGGACCAGAAAGACTAACAATCACAAGATATGTTTTTGCATATTCCCAAGTATCAGCGCTTGCACCAACTAATGCGATAATTTGATCCATGAAAGTTAAAAACAATACAGACATGATGATTCCAATTACGACACTAACACCACATACAGAAAGAACAAACTTTCTTTGCGTATTCTTTTCTTCCTTCACCCATAGCACGGGAAATTACAGACACACCACCAATTCCAAAAATTGTACCAACTGCCATGAATAGCAAGAATACAGGGGTCGCAAGAGAAACTGCAGCCACTTGCAATGCATCATGAGTTTGGGCAATGAAGAAAGTATCCGCAAGGTTATAGATGAGCACCATCATCATGGCAGCCATTGCAGGTAGTGCATTTTGTAATACGGCCTTCCGTACTGGTGCTTTTTCAAATACTTCTAATGACTTATTTTGTTCCATATATCCTCCATTCATCACTATTTTCAATAGCATACTATCGTTTACTCGAAATATATACCCACAAAATTAGCGGGTTCTTTCTATTTCAAATTTTCAATAACTTTTGTTAATAAATAATTTAATTCTTTTTGTTCTTCTTTCGAAAAACCATGCATCAATATTTTTCTCGGTTTCCTCCATCTGGAATGCAGCTTCAACACAGCAACTTTCTCCAGCAGATGTGATATGGACCAACTTTATACGTTTATCCGTTACATCGCAAAATGCCTCCACTAATCCTTTTTGTTCTAGACGTGAAACAATCCCTACAACGGTCGATTGTGCAACACCAAAATACCGTTCAAGTTCCTTCATTGAAAGTTGCTTATCCTTTGCTTGCTGTAGAGTCATAAGAGTTGATACCTGCATCATAGTTAAGTCTTTTTACGTAAAGCATTATTAGATTGCTTTTTCAAGACGATCATGTATTTGCTTAAACAATAAACCATTCGATATGCTTTTTGGCATAATATTTACTCCTTTCCAAATCACGTAAAGAACAATAGCATACTATCGAATATTTATCAATAGCTTACTATTGTTTTATGTTCTAAAGTAATAATTTCTTCTTTTGATTCCTAGAAATAGGAAACTTCCATTGAAAACAAACTTTCCTAAAATGAGTAAAAGAAAATATACTGTCGAAACAGTATACCTTCTTGTTATTGTTGATAATACTCTGCTTGTGCTTGATAGAGTGTGTAATATTCACCTTGTTTATGCATGAGTGAATCATGATTGCCATCTTCTACTAACTTACCATCTTTAAAGACAACAATACGATCACAGAACTTACATGAACTCATACGATGAGAGATATAGATAGCTGTCTTACCTCCAACAAGTTTATCAAAGTTCTCATAGATTTCTGCTTCTGAGAATGGATCTAACGCTGCAGTAGGTTCATCTAGGATTACAAACGGCGCATCTTTATACAATGCACGTGCAATTGCTAACTTCTGTGCTTCACCACCAGATAACTTAACACCTTCACTATTTAAATCTTCCAATACACAATCTAGTCCATCCTGACTAGATGTAAAGCGCTTCTCTAGACCGACATCTGCAATAATCGCATTGATATCTTTTTCTTCATTATGATGACCGCACTCTAGATTTTCTTTTGCGCTGATATTGAACATACTAAAGTCTTGGAATACTGGACTAAAGATTTTTGTATACTCATTGAAGTCAAACTTCTGAATATCAATACCATTTAACAAGATTCTTCCTTCAGTCGGTTGATACAAGCGACATAGTAACTTGATAATTGTTGTCTTACCTGCACCATTTTGACCAACTAACGCTAACTTTTCACCAATCTTAAATGTAAGATTCACATTGGATAATACAAGTTGTTCACTATTTGGATAGTGGAAACTTACGTTTTCAAAGCAGAACTCATATGCATTATCATTTCTCTTTTCAATTGGTAATGAACCTGTAGTACGAATAGATTCATCATGCAAGAAATCCGTAAAGTAATTTAGATAATCTAATTGGAATACTGCATCACTATACGATATGATACAACCCGAAATGTATTGAATAAGTTGTTGCATCGCACCTGCATATAGCAGAACAGAACCAATTGATAAATAACCATGCAAGCTTAAGTATGCGATATAAATATATGTACATGCTCCAAAGATACTTAATACGAAGTTATAAACCGATTCATATCTTCCTTTTTCTCTTAGAGAAATCCAAATAAACATGGAATGTTTGAATAATATTTTTAAAAATACTTTTCAAACAACTGACCCATTCGATTGATCATCATTTGTTTCTTGTATTCTACATTGACCATTGTTGTGAGTAGATAACTAAACACGGAGTTGTTATGAATATTTCTTTTTATTTAAGTCTTCATAATAAGCACTCGTTCGTTTTTAAAATGATAACACCCAAACAAATACAGCCAATTGCAAGTAATAGTAATAATACTAAATAGAACGAATACTGCATTGCCTGATAAAACAAGTACCCTACAAAACAGAAAGCATATAGAGAAGAAAAATAAGTTAGTGCATAACAGAATTATGATCTGTAAGAAAGAACCAGTTCCTCCTGTAGCATTCATACGATTACTTACTGCACGTACTTTTTGTCATGCTATCGTTATCTTCAAAAAAATATCATAGCGCATGGTAAACGACATATAGTTCACCTGACTCATGATTACTTCATCTGTAATAAATTCATATCCCTGTAAATAAGAATCAATCCAATTACCAATGAAAGATAATAGATAACTACTCACCAGCATAATCGTGACAACTTGAATTGCCGCTTGAAACTGGCTTGTAAGTAAAAAGTCTAAGATACGTGAATATCCAAACAATACAATGAAGTTAGGTGTACTTCTACAGAAAGCTAATGTAATCATCTGTACAGTAATATGAGGAAATTGAACTTTTAATAGTTGAATCAAATCATGCGTTTGTTGATAGAATTGCTTGAGTTTCATCTTGTTCTTCCTCCTTGTAGTATTTTGCTTGTACATCAAACATTTCTGCGTATTTACCATTTAATTTCATAAGTTGTTCGTGCGTTCCTTGTTCAATAATCTCTCCATTTTCTAAGAAGACAATATTGTCGCAGAAACGAGTTGAAGCTAAACGGTGTGAAATAAATAATGCACTCTTATCTCTTTGTAATTTCCTTATACTCTTCATACATATCCTTTTCTGCAAGTGCGTCGAGTGCTGCGGTTGGTTCATCTAAGATGAGTAAAGAAGGATTTTTGTAATATGCCTTTGCAAGCAATAAACGTTGTTGTTGTCCACCACTGAAGTTAATTCCATCTGGTGATAGATCTGTATTGATATAACTATGAATTCCCTTTGGTAATTGATTTACAATCGCATCTAACTTAGAGATGCGTAACGCTTCTTGTACGCGATTTTCATCATAGTCTTCTTCATGCATGCAAGAAATATTTTCACCAACCGTCATAGAGAATAGATCAATTTCTTGGAATACAATTCCAAGCTTTCCAAAAGTAATCTTCTTTATTGATTTCTTTCAAATCGATACCATTGACTAAGATTCTTCCTGAAGTTGGTGTATACAATCCACTTAACAGTTTCACGATTGTAGTTTTGCCTGCACCATTTACACCCACAAGTGCGAGTTTCTCTCCTGCTGTAAAGTGTAGATTAAAATTCTTTAAGACATACTTTTTCACTTTCTGGATATTGGAAAGATACATTCTCAAAAAAATAATATCGAATGGTGCACTCGCTTTCTTACCATCTTGATTAATCACATTTTTATCCATTTCAAATTCATACGTTCTCTTTGTTAAATCTAGATTAGAATGTAATTTCGCAATCTCAGCAGTTAAAAGCTGTGAATCGTTGACCATAACTAATGACAATACCGATATATAGAACGAAAGAACTCATTTCAATCATGCCATGCATCATCAAATAGATTAGATATCCATAGGTAATTCCATCACGGATAAATCCTAAAATAACATCCGTTTGTGCTATCCATCCTTTGTATTTTGAAGCAGCGATAGTTTTTTTGTACGAGAATATCGTTGTTTTCTTGCATCTTTACTTTTAGAAGATCTTGCATCTGGTAGAGGCGGATATCCTTTCCCTTCGCACTCTTTTGAGAAAGGCTATTAAAATAACGCGACTTCGAATAATTCTCTGCCTTTTCTTCATCTTTCTTTAAATACAATGTATAGCATTTTTCATAGATTCCATAATGAAGAAAGGAAATACATAATAGAGCTAAAAGGATTGGCAGGCCAATTCGGCTGATAAAAATTGCATATAGTATCAAACTGAAAATTGCAGAGAAAACAATCACAGTATTATGATAGACACCTTCCGCACCTTCCATATTCATATTTAATGCACGAATTCCATTTTCAAGTTTTTCCTGAGCAGGCTTTGTTTCGTAGTAGGAATAGGTTAATTCCTGTACCTTTTTTGCGACTGGTAAGATAAATAACTTTTGTCTTGGAATAACATATTGCATACTATTTCTTGTTGCAAGGTAAACATGCCACATGCTAAAGAGTCCATACACCGCAAATAAACCAAGTATCTGAAATACCAATGTTGTCCAATCTTGGGTTGTAGTAATAAATTGAACGATAGCAGCTGGTAATAATACAGCGATAAACCCTTCTATTACTGAGATAACAATCTCTAACAACATCATATTGATTACATGTGGGTCGCATTCCCATAATCGGTAGAGCATATCCTTATAAATATTCCATCTAGTAAGCTTCATAGCGATTACCTCCTTGCAGAAATACAATACTTCATATGACAGGAGCAAATAAAAAAATGCATGAATTGTTCAAATTCATGCACGAAATGCTTATAGAGGTAATATAATCTCCGTCGCAAATACACCTGGTTCATTTTGACGGTTAAGATATCCATCATATTTCTTAACGACTTGGTCAACTCTCTTTAGCCCATGTCCATGGTCGCCTCGCTTCGTCGTGAAATAGTGATCAGTACGTTGTTTCACTGTCTCACTTGTAGCGTTTGTAATTGAGATATAGAGTTGTTTTCTTTAGAATGCCAATATAAACTCGAATAAATCGTTCATCTGGATTCTTTATCTTTCGACAAGATTCAATCGCATTATCTAATAGATTTCCTAATATAACACACAAGTCTAAATCTGATACATGTAATTGTGGTGGAATTGACGCATCACAATGAATACGAATTTGCCCTTTCTCCGCAATTGCAAGCTTCGCGTTCAAGATAGAATCTAATTGTAAGTTGCCAGAATGATAGAGTATGTCAATAGAATCTAAATCTGTCTCAAGTTCATTGAGATAGTTTTTTTCATTTGGTCAACTTTATTCAAGGAAAGATATCCTTTTAAAAGACTGTAGATGGTTATGATAGTCATGTCTCCAGCCACGCATAGTCATGTAGATATTTTCAATTTCATCCATCTGTTGTTTCATTAGTTTATTTTGATAGATGATTGTTTTATCTTCTTCACGCTTCATGATTCTTTGTAGAAGATATTCCAACAAAATGAAAATTAGTGCACTAATACCACCTGCGATAAAACCATCATAATAAACACCAAGGAACAGAATTCCAAGATACAACAGAATGACGATAGCCGAGAAGATTCTTTCTTCTTTTAAGAAATGATAATGATTCCAAATAAAACATAAGAGAATCCACACAACTATCATATAAAAGAAGCGATAAACACTATATCCTGTAAGTGCTAGTATCATAATTGATATAATCACATGCATGAATGTTGGCTGTATCTTCTTTATTATAGCTTCATAAAGTGTTAACCCCACCAATATAATTACAGCCATCATAATGCACCTCGATTGGCTGCGATAAATTCCTGCATACACATTTCATAATTACCACGTGCGATTGGGAATTGTATACCATCTTCACCAATACAATCCTTCTTTGTTACACGTACAATATTTTTCATATTTACCGCGAACGAGCGATGAATTTGTAATAATGGCATATGTAACATTTCAAGAACTTCACGAATACTCTGTTTGACGATAATTGTTGTCTCTTCACTCATACCATCACTACGCAAATAAATCTTTGTCTCATGGCCGAGTGCTTCAACACCAATCACATCACGATGATAAATTTTATATACTTCCTTCTTAGAAGAAATAATCGAAAAAATTCATCTGATATATGTAATTGCTTGATTGCCTTATCTAATATCTTAAATAATTGGTCTTTCTCATAAGGTTTTAAAAGATAGGCTAATGCGTCTACATCATATCCTTCAAAGACAAAGTCTTTGACACCACTGATGAAACATATCAAATGATTTAGACGTGCTTGTCTCATCTTACGAGCAAGTTCAATCCCTGTCATATTCTCCATTTGAATATCCAATAAAAGTAGATCTGCGACAAGACCATTCTGCAAATCCCACCAGAGATTATCACAATCTGTATATTTTAATATTTCAATTTCCAAAATGATGTGCTTGTGCATATTCATGAATGTACTTACACAAGATATCCATTTGAAACTGTTCGTCATCACATACAATATATTTCATGCAACTATCATACCTTTTTTTCATCATAGATGTCCAACTTATATTTTGTTATTCACCGAATACTACTGCATATTTCTATATATGTTTCCCCAATATATTTTGTGGATAAATCAATGTTTCTGGATGAGAAAACTCTAATGTTATATTTTTTTATGTGGATTAATCAAAAGATTCAAAATCATTGGTTCTTTTTGTATTCTCAGAGGTAGTCATCATTAGTTTGCGATATGGTTTGGAAACCACATTTTTCTTGAACCCTCTTCGATTGTTGATTAAATGAAAAATACCCACAAAGCAGGAAGTCATAGTTCAATTCGTTAAATAAATGCTTGATAACTGTCTTTACTGCTTCTGGCATGATTCCTTTCCCCAATAGTCTTTACTTAAAACAAAACCAAGTTCACTTCCTTGATAGGCCGCAAACTCTGTCAAAGCTTCTTCTCTTCCATACTTATGAACGCCAAGAGAACCAATCACTTTTTGATCCTCTTTATGGTAGATTGCAAATACTTGGTTACCCTCGATAAACATATCTAATATTTTTTTGCGTTTCTTCTTTACTGGCATGATGTTTCCAACCAGCCATTTCACCGACACCTTCAACAGAAGCGTAAGCATAAAAATCATCTAAGTCCTCTTTTGCAAACGGTCTTAAGATAAGTCGCTCTGTTTCTAATTGTCTTCCATTAATATGAAAATCTACGTTCATTAACAATTTCCCCTTTAGAAGTTATACATCATAACGATAACTATCATAGGCACGATAGATATCATCTAGATGTGTATGATTTAAAACGAAGGTATCTCCAAGTAATGTAAATTCACCATCCACGATTAATAGACCACTGTTCTTTGGAATCGCCACAACAGGATTTCCTACATCTTCAATTTCACGAATGATTATAGATAAATGTTCTTCATCTTCGACGTAATTAATATCTACATCAAATTCTGATAGTAGACCAAGTCCTTCTTGAAGTTCAAATGTATTGTCTAGATTTGACTCGTGAAATGTATCAAGTTGTATAAGTGCCCCTGCATGATGTCCAATTAGGATACCTTCAAAGTTACACAATAAATCACGTAAGCCTAAGTCTTCGATTCTCTGCATGATCCATTCACCGCAATCACCAGTCAGCACAATAATATCCGCAGCTTCGATTTTCGCTTTTGCGCTGGCATAGTTATCTTGGTAATAATTAAACCAACTAATTTGTTTTTCACGGATGCCATAGTTATAGAAAGGACGTACCATCATTTCATACGCTGGTTTCCCTTTTGCAAAAAAGTCATCCCATGTCGCAAATTCATTAGACCAACCATCGTTATACGATAACGGCATCATCAGTACCTTCATATCTTTTTCAATAAGTTGAGATAGTTCACCAAAGCCCCAAGCTTGGTCGAATGTAAATTGATTTAATAGTATATGTATCATGTTTATCACCTGCATTCATTATATGACTTGCCCAGCAGAAAATCTATTTTGTATAATCACTATAAGGAGGATGTTATGGTACGCTATCATATTTTTGTGGAAGGACGAGTTCAAGGTGTTGGCTTTCGTTACTTTGTTTCAATGCACGCACAATCTTATGGATTAACGGGAAGTGTGAAAAATCTAGATAATGGCTTGGTAGAAATTTATGTACAAGGAGAAAGTGATACCATTGATCAATTTCTTGCGACAATCATCAAAGGTGATGGTCGTTTCATCAAAGTCGATGATTATTCCTGTAAAGCTGTCCCTATCATCCCAGATGAAAGACGATTTTCCTGTCAGTATTATTAACATGCATACAACATTTTCTAAGGGCTAAAAATGCCCTTTTTTCTTTCGAAAATATTAATTTTCAAAATGTAAGCGATTACTTGTGATTTTTTTATCATTTAGTGTTGTCTTAGCTATATAAACATGATATTCTTGCTTACGTGAAATAATTCACATGGAGGAAAAGGACATGGCAGTCAAAAAGAAAGAAACAAAAGAAACAAAAGTAAATACAGCCCCTGTGGAAGTTCGTGTCAAAGAAGTAGACGATAAAGTTGCCTTAGCATTAAAGGCACTTAATGACTACGCATCATTTGACCAAGAGAAGATCGACTTTTATCGTGGCAAAATGTACAGTAGCAGCACTTGACCAACACGGTACATTAGCTAAGATGGCTATCGATGAAACAGGACGTGGTGTATTTGAAGATAAAGCAACAAAGAACTTATTTGCTTGCGAATACATGGTGAACTACCTACGTGACCTTAAGACAGTTGGTATCATCAGTGAAGACCCTGTTACAGGTATCACAGAAGTAGCTGAACCAGTTGGTGTTGTTGCAGGTTTAACACCAGTAACAAACCCTACTTCAACAGCAATCTTCAAGAGTTTACTTGCATTAAAGACAAGAAACCCTATCATCTTTGCATTCCATCCAAATGCACAAAAGTGCTCTGCTGAAGCAGCACGCATTGTATATGAAGCAGCTTTAAAAGCTGGAGCTCCTGAAAACTGCATTCAGTGGATTGACCATCCATCGATGGACGCAACAAGTGCACTTATGAATCATCCAGGTGTATCTACAATTCTTGCAACTGGTGGTAACGCAATGGTTAAGGCAGCTTACAGCTGTGGTAAACCTGCATTAGGTGTAGGTGCTGGTAACGCTCCTGCATATATCGAAACAACTGCAGATATCAAGCAAGCAGTTAATGACATCGCAATGTCCAAAGCATTCGATAACGGTATGATTTGTGCAAGTGAACAGACAGTTATCGTTGATGAAAAACATCTATGAAGATGTTAAGGCAGAATTCAAACACTATAACGTACACTTCTGCTCACCTAAAGAAAAGAAATTACTTGAAACATACATGTTTGGATATACAGCTCACTCCAAGGGTGTAGAAAACGCAAAGTTAAACGGTGCAGTTGCTGGTAAGCCAGCTGCTTGGATTGCTGAACAAGCAGGTTTCAAAGTAGATCCTCAAACATCTATCTTAATTGCTGAATTAGAAAAACCAGGTGTTCAAGAACCACTATCACGTGAAAAACTATCACCTGTACTCGCAATGGAAAAAGCAAGTTCTGTTGAAGATGGATTTGATAAAGCAGAAGCTACTGTTATGTTAAACGGTGTTGGACATACAGCTGCGATTCATACACGTTCCGAAGAATTAGCGAAGAAGTTTGGTGAACGTATCAAGGCTTGTCGTTTAATTTGGAACTCCCCTACTACATTCGGTGGTATCGGTAATATCTACAACTCCTTTATTCCATCATTAACACTTGGTTGTGGTTCTTATGGTCATAACTCAGTATCCGGTAACGTTAGTGCAATTAATCTGATTAACATTAAGAAGATAGGTAAAAGGAGAAATACAATGCAGTGGTTCAAGATTCCAAGCAAGATTTATATTGAACAAAATTCCATCACATACTTACGCGACATGCGTGAAATCAATCGTGCATTCATCGTTACAGACCGCACAATGGTTGATTTAGGTTATGTATCAAGAATTACTGAACAGTTAGCAGCTCGTAAGAATAAGGTACAAGTTCAATTATTCTGTGACGTTGAACCAGATCCATCCTTACAGACAGTTAAGAAGGGTTGGGAATTAATGCAAGCCTTCAAACCAGACACAATCATTGCTTTAGGTGGTGGTTCCTCAATGGACGCTGCTAAGGGTATGTGGTTATTCTACGAACACCCAGAAGTTGACTTCGCTGACTTGAAGCAGAAGTTCATGGATATTCGTAAGCGTGCATTCCAGTATCCTGAATTAGGTAAGAAGTCTCACTTAGTATGTATTCCTACTACATCAGGTACAGGTTCTGAAGTATCACCATTCGCAGTTATTACAGATAAGGTTAACAAACTCAAGTATCCATTAGCTGACTACTCATTAACACCTACAGTCGCAATCGTTGACCCAGCACTTGTAATGAGCTTACCTGCACAGGTTACAGCTGACTCTGGTATGGACGTATTAACACACGCATGTGAAGCATACGTATCTGTAATGGCAACTGACTATACAGACGCTCTTGCATTAAAGGCAGTACAGATGGTATTCGAATACTTACCAAGAGCTGTACACTATGGTGCTAAGGATGAAGAAGCTCGTGAGAAGATGCATAACGCTTCCACAATGGCTGGTATGGCATTCGCTAACGCTTACTTAGGTATGTGCCACTCTATGGCTCATAAGATTGGTGCTGAATTCCACACAGTACATGGACGTACTTGCGGAACATTATTACCATACGTCATCCGTTACAACGGCACAAAAACCAGAAAAAAACCAGGTCTATGGCCTAAGTACCAATACTACAATGCTGATGAACGTTACTGCCAATTAGCACACGCAATTGGTCTCAAGTTCAACACAGTACAAGAAGGTGTTGAAAAAGTTTGCCAAGGCAGTTCACGATTTAGGTATTGAAGTTGGTATGGCAATGAACTTCAAGTCACAGAATGTTGACAAGAAGGAATGGGAAGAGAACTTAGAGAAGTTAGCTTACCTCTCATACGAAGACCAGTGTTCCCCAGCGAACCCACGTGTTCCAATGATCAAGGATATGATCGAACTAATGCGTGCAGCTTACGAAGGAACAGAAATCCATTACGAACAACACTAATGACAAAAGGCACATCGCTCGATGTGCCTTTTACTTTTGCTTCTGTTGTAACTTACTGTGTACTTGATTACACCAACCAATCCACTTTTTCTTCATATTCACAAGCAGAAATCACTCTATCAACCAAATCATATGGAGAATGAATTCCCATTTGATTACATTGTTCCACACAATAACGATATAGATTCCAATCCAGTTCATCTTCTTCATAAACTAATGGTACCGATTCCAAGCCTGCAAGTATTGCTGTGACTGCCCTTGTATGTCCATCCGTCAAAATTGGAATACCATCTAATACCTTCACAGGTAAAGGTTCAAAGTTTGATAAATCATCTTTACGAAACCATGCTTGAATGTTCGATAGTTTTGCTTGCGAAATATAAAAACTGGGATGGTTGTAAATCTTTTAATAAATAGTTTGGACCCTTATGGCTCATTTATCACTCCGATAGTGATACATGATTATTCCACCTGCTACTGCTACATTTAAAGACTCAAAAGCCTTCCATCTCAATGCGTAAACGATAGTCAGCCTGTGCAATGATATCTTGATGAACACCTTGACCTTCATTCCCCATTACAAATGCCATACATTCTGTTACAGGTATCTCACGCATTGTCGTAGATTCCTGTAAGGAAGTCGCAATGACTTTTACACCCTGACTTTGTAATGTAGGAATTAAAGAAGAGAAGTCTTTGCGTACAACAGGAATATGAAATAATGCGCCTTGAGTAGAACGAATTGCTTTTATCGTTATACAGGTCACAAGTCTCTGTCGAACAATACACGCCGTCAAAGCCAAATGAAATTGCGGTACGGATCAGTGTACCAAGATTACCAGGATCTTGTATGCCATCCAGTAATAATAGACGATTTTTTTCTTTGTAATATCTAGTTTACGTTGACGACAAACCGCAATGTAATGCACGTTCGAAACATTCTCAGATAACTTCGCCATAATGGCAGGTGTTACTTCTACCACATGTTCAAACTCAAATAGTGAAGTTGTATCTGTCACAATGGTTTCTACGGCATTGGCTGCTAGAGCTTCATTGATAAGATGCTCACCTTCTACAAGAAATAAACCTGTTTCATCGCGATATTTCTTCTTATGTAGTAGTGTCCAGTTTTTTATTTTTGCATTCTGTAATGAACTTATCTTTTCCATAGTCATATCATATCACATCTATTTGGTAGCGACGATTTCAAACAAAGGTGTAGAAGCGTAATTAATCTTCTCCTCTTCTGTCCAAACTCTTTGGTATACTTCCGTATCAATTTGAATATTTTGAAAGCCAATCTTCTCAAGTTCTACCCGATCCCACGATGGTCTATCTGTTAGGGTCATCGGTAATTGTTCTGCGATACGCTCCATCTGATCAAAGTTTTCACCAATATTATGGTCATACAGATGCGCTCGTTTTACATTTTGGCGGTCTTCTTCATACGCTTTGCGTAACTCTTCAGAGAATAAGTAGTGATACCAATTCGCATCGAAGACAATGAGTTTGCCTGATGGTTTTAGTACACGATACCACTCTTGATATGCAGCTGTAGGATTCTCTAAATTCCATGTGAGATTACGGTTGATAATTACATCCACCGAATTATCTTCAAACTCTAGATATTCTGTTGGTTGTTTGAGAAAAACGAATAGAAAGATGATACTTTCTAGCGTTTTCATGAGCTTGTTTTAACATCTCTTCGGTACAGTCGATACCTGTTACCTGATAACCTGCTCGACTGAGAAGAATTGCCATAAACCCTGGACCTGTACCGATATCTAATATCTTTAGGCCGTTCTTCTTTGGAAAGTGTCTTGTGAGTTCATTTAGCCAGGCAACCGTAGATGCCCCTGCTAGCTCTTCATTATTTTCAATGGAATAACTCCCGGCACGATTGGTCCAATATTGGATAATTTTTCTTGAATTGTATGCATGTCCCCTAATTCCTTATTGTGTTCTATTTTATCATAGTTCAAATAAAAACCCGAATCTCTTCGGGTGATTATAGTCTTTGTCGATAGACTTCAAAGGATAATACTGCTGCAGCACTGGCTGCGTTTAATGCATTGCGGAAATCATTTGCGTATGGAATATAGATATTCTGTTCAATCTCATTTCGTACTGCAGATGATAATCCTCTCATCTCACCACCGATAGCCAGTAAACACGGATTACGATAGTCGGCTTCTAGATATGTAATCGCGTCTTTACGCATCGCTGCGTAGGTTTTAATACCTTGTTTTTTAATGTCTTTAACTAGCTGTGGTAAGTCATCCGACATGACAATATTCATGTATTCAAAGGCACCTGCACTGGATTTGGCAATCGTGCTTTCCGCACTTGTCCAATCATGTCTAGGTAGAATTAACCCATCACAACCTGCACTATATAAAGTGCGGATAATATATCCCTAAATTAAATGGATCTTCTACTCCTTCTAATACAAGAAATGGTGTTTTTGCCATGCATGCATTCAGACAGTTCTTGATAGACTCTAGGACTGGCTTCTGCAACCAATCCACCATGTGTTCTTCCAGTTGCCATTGCATTAATTTCTTCACGTTCTAATGGCATGCATGGAATTCCTTTTTCCATTGCACGGTGTAAGATAAAAGTTTAAGTCCTTATCATTTTTATGTTTATCATAGTAGAGTTTTTCTACTTTGCGATGATTTCCAAGAATAGCAGCTTTTACACTGACATTTCCTTCCAGCAACATTAGCGTGCCCTCCGCACTAGGTCATTTTCACCTATTTCAAATGGGATTGGAACCTGTACCACTACCATTGGACGTCTAGAACTTGCAAGGTATTCTCCCTTTGGATCTTTAATCCATTCAACTTTGAAAGTACGCTTGTCTTTGCCAGGTGAAATCACTTCTAACATTTCACCAACATCAAATGCATTACGTGTCTCTAAGTAGGCTACATTTGCGTCTTGGTCGTATCCAGCAACTTTGGCAAGGAAGTCATGATTTACATCCGCATCAGAGTATGCATGATAAATCAATGTATTTAATCCTGCATCACCAGGATAGAACGCTGTTGTTGTCTGACGATTTTCAGCACGAGAGATTTCCTTTTTGTGATATGCCAATCTTTCTGGTGAAAGTGGTCCATCATTTTCTGCAATCTCATCAATCAGATGACGATATGCACTCACAACAGAAGCGACATAATACTCTGTCTTCATACGTCCTTCAATTTTTAAGGAACTAACACCTGCATCCATTAATTCATACATGTAGTCCGCTGCTAGTAAGTCTTTAGAACCCATAGAATATAAAATATCTGTATTTATTTCTTTATCATCTTGGTAAACATGATATTGCCAACGACAACTTTGCGCACAACCACCACGGTTAGCATCTCGTAATGTCATACGGTTGGATAGTGTACATCTACCAGAGTAGTTTACACACATACCACCATGGATAAAGGCTTCTGTATCTACTGGACATTCCTTTGTGATAGCATAGATATCTTCGATTGAGCATTCACGTGCAAGTACTGCACGGTCTAGTCCTAACTGTTCGTGTAAGAACTTAGCTGTTTCTACATTAGTAATACTCATCTGTGTAGAACAGTGTATCTCTAGTTTTGGTGCACATTCACGTGCAAGTTTCATAATCGATGGTGAGGCTGCGATAATCGCTGTAACACCATACTCTTCTAACTTCATTAAATACTCACGTAAGCACTCATAATCTTCTTCATGAGGAATCACATTGGTTGTGACATGGATATGTGCGTTATGTTGACGGGCAAATTCACATGCCTCCTTGATATCTTCCATCGTAAAGTTGGAAGCTCTTGAGCGTAAGGAATAGGATTGTCCACCAATATAGACCGCATCAGCACCATAACGAATCGCTGTCTTACAACGATTCAGATCCCCTGCTGGGGCTAATAATTCAGGTTTCTTCATCATAACTTTATCTGATCGTCTTCTGTCCATAATATCCATCAGATACTGGTAATTCCGGATATTTTAGAACAAATTCCTTTCTAACACTCTCGCCATCTTCCCCATCAAGCACACGACGATACATACGTACCGCATCTAATAGCGCTGCTTGCGGAATATAGTTTCCATACATTTCAAAACGTTGAATGCCTGCGTTTGAAAAAGGCTCTAACCACGCAAACGATTCCTGTACGAAATCTGTATAGATCATCATACCTGCTTCATTTTCATATGCTGGCATCATACCATCACGTTTCTGTTCACGAAGATATAGATGATGGTTATGATGTAACGGTTCTTCAATATTTGCGACTTCTTGATATGCCGTAAGTAGTGGACGCTTGAAATACTCATAAGTAGGTAACCAAATACCTGGATACCACAATGACGTACACTGAGGCAATCTTTAAAGATTTCCTCCTCTGTTAAAAAGCGGTGAAATATTCACCGAATACATTCCTGTCGATAGCCAGAATTTTTGCGTCCGCTGCAGAAGTCACTAAGGTCTCTGGGCTATAAATGAGCTTATCTTCTAACGATAATTCCTTGGCTGCTTGATATAGACCGGGATCAGCAATAATAACACCATCAACCCCTATCTCTAGTAACTGTTGGATTTGTTGTTGTGCTGATTTAATTTCACTTTGCGGAAATAAACGATTCATTAGCACAAATAGCTGTATCTGCACCACACGTGCTTGCGTTAATAGTTCTTCAATCTGCGCAATCGAAAAAAGTATGGAGCGAGCTAAATACTCCTCCTTCGAGTGCAACGATTACTTCATCAGCACCAGCTTCTTTAAGCAGTGCGATATCTTCTTTTCTTTCACATGTAACTGATATTTTCTTCATACCGCCCTATTATAACATGGATTTCAAGCACACCATTTGACATTGCACCTACTTATGCTATGTTATAGACGTAATTGGCGTTAAGTGCTGTTTGGGACGGGTCCTTACAGACGAAAAGCATAGCTTGCGGTCATTACAACTCCCATTATGTGAATGAAAACCTTTCTTCACAAATGGATGTGAAAGGAAGGTTTTTATATGTTTAAAAAAGAATTTTGGAACTCATCCGCTTCAAAAACTAAAAATCAGTAAAATATCTTGCGTTAATGGGTGTGTTTATCGCGCTCAAGATTGTAGCTTCTAAACTATACTTTCCCAGTATCCGAAAATTTAAAAAGTCGGATTTGGCTTTGTGCTACTCGCAATTGAGTCATCCATTCTTGGTCCAGTTGCTGGTGCACTATCCGCAATTATTACAGATAACCTAGGTTTCTTCTTGGGTGGTGGCGGTGTCTACTTTGCAGGATATACATTAACACCAGTGCTAGCGTGCCTAGTATGGTCATGTTTCTTATATAAACAGAAGATTACTGTCGTTAAGATTGTCATCGCAAAACTCATCAACTCATTATTTGTAAATGTAGTAGTTGGATCACTTTTGGAGTTCTATGTTATATGGCAAAGGTTATATTTTCTACTTTTACAAAGAGCTTCATTAAGAATTCTCTTTTATTCCCAATTGAAGTCATTTTTACTAGTCATTGTATTCAATGCATTAGCACCTGTACTCAAGCGCTATAAGCTCATTGATTCATCCAATACATTTCCAATTCCTTGGTTTTTAATTCTCGCCTGCTGTAACATCAGCAGGGTTTTCTTTTGTATGCACAAAAACCATTGGTGTATAATTGCAATATGATAGAAAAAACATTACTGGAAGATTAAGCAAGCAGCCTTAAATATAGATTTATGTGTTGTTTCCAAGCATCACAGTATCGAAGAAATACAATCCTATTACGACGCAGGCGAAAGAATCTTTGCAGAAAAATAGAACTGCTGAACTCGTTAAAAAGGCAGCTGTTCTACCAAAAGATATCGCTTTGGCATTACATAGGACATTTACAACGTAATAAAGTAAAAGATATCTTACCTGTTGTATCCTGTATTCAATCGCTTGATAATATCGCTCTTGCGAAAGTTATTGAAAAAGAAGCGACCAAACAAGATCGTAAAGTTGATGTGCTAATTGAACTACATTTAGCTGATGAAGATACCAATAAGAGTGGACTAGATCCAGCTGATGTAGAGGTATTTACAAACTTCCTCTTACAAGAGTGTCCACATATTGCAATTCAAGGTTTAATGACCATGGGACCACATACAGATGATGAAGTACGAATTCATGAAGTCTTTGCTAAAGCACATGAAATCTTCAAACATCTTCAAGCACTATTTGGTAAACAATACTTCCATACTCTTTCTATGGGTATGAGTCATGACTATCCAATCGCAATTGAACATGGTAGTACCATGTTGCGGATTGGAACATATTTATTTGAGGAGAATGAATTATGACATTTACAAAAAAGAGCGCAAATCTAACTCCAATCGCAGATGCAGTATTTACTGTCGTTGCGAAAGCAAAGGAAGATAAGCGTATCAACGGTGAAGAAAATGTAATTGACGCAACGATTGGTACACTTTGTGATAACGATGGAAACCTCGTTGCACTAAAATCTGTATTTGATCACTACGATACAATTGACCACCGCATCAAAGCTTCTTACGCCGCAAGTTTTGATGGTAACCCTAACTTTCGCAAAGATGTATATGAATGGGTAACCCAAGGTAACAACCTAAAACTTGCACATAACGTTGTCGCAACACCAGGTGGATCAGGTGCTGTCAGTTCTACCTTTACTTCTGTATTAGAAGAAGGAGAAACTGTCATCATCCCAAATATTGCTTGGGGTAGTTATCGTTTGATGGCTACAGAGAATAACTTAAAAATTGCTGAGTATGAACTCTTTAGTGAAGATAATCACTTCAATATCGCTTCCATCAAAGAAACGGTTCAGAAAGTGATGAAGACGCAAGAACGTATTCTATTACTCATCAATGACCCTTGCGAAAATCCTACTGGATATACAATGAGCCATGAGGAATGGAAAGAAGTTATCGACTTTGTAAATGAAGTATCTAAAACACATCCTATCATTTTAATGGATGATATTGCATATATCGATTATGCTTATAATGTAGATACATCACGTAAGTATATGGAAACCTGGAATGAACTTAGCGATAACGCAATGATTATCGTATGCTTCTCCTGTTCCAAAACAATGACTTCCTATGGCTTACGTTGTGGAGCTACTGTGATTCTTGCACAACAGGAAGAATCCGTCACAGAGATGAAGACAGTATTAGAAAAGAAAGCACGTGCTACTTGGTCTAATATTCCAAATGCCGCAATGGAAAACTTCAGTTGGGTTGTTAATGAAAATAGAGAAGAATTCCTTAAGGAAAAACAATCTTACATTGATTTAATGCGAGAACGCTCTTCTATCTTCTTAACAGAAGCAAATGAAGTTAACCTACCTCACTATCCATATCGTGAAGGTTTCTTCGTAACATTAAAAATCTATGATAATGATTTATGCAAAAAGTTCATGAAGCATTCTTAGAGCATCATATTTATACTGTGAAAGTAAAACCACGGTATTCGCGTTGGTTTATGTTCGCTACCAAAGCCATAAAATTTATGGTCTAGCAAAGAAAAATGAAGGAGATTGAGGACAATATCCTCAAGTAGAAAAACTATGCCAGCTGCAACTACACATGTTGAATTTGCAGAAGGATGTACTTCGTACAATGGATGAAGCACATGCAAGCATGATTACAAACAAGGGAATGTTTTATCTAGGCTCTCAAGGCCCAGATATGTTATTCTTCTCAAAAGCTTCCCTATTACCAGGATCACTTAAAAAAATATGGTGATTTAATGCATGATGAAAAAGTGTGATGAGTTTATTGATTACTTTGATAAGTATAGCGAAAATGACTCTGATCTTAGAAGCTATTTCTATGGATTCTTATGTCACTACGCTCTAGATTCGACTGCGCACCCACTCATTAATGCAGTCGCAAGAGATACTCATATACAAACAGGATTACACGAAGGTGCTGCTCACGTTATCAGTGAAGCTAATATCGATGTATGGATGTTACACCAACGTGGAAGAAGCGAACAAACCTATGATGTCTTCAACTTTATGAAGATTGATAAGGTATCTAAATCCAAACTTGGATTAATGTATGCAGGAATGTTCCAAAAATGTATTTAATCTAGAAATCAAACCTAGTTTATGTGCAGAATCTGCGACAGAGATTGTTCGTTATACAAAAGTTCTTATATCCAACGAAGTTAAAGTATGATTTATTATGTGCATTAGAAAAAACAAATTAAAAATACCACCCGTTTTATCCGGCATGGTATTGTATAACAAAAAAATGATTTTAAGGTATTAAACCTTGAACATAAATCTTATCCACTTCGCTATGACTTAACAAAAAGAGATTCATGCGTCATTCCCAGAATTATATGGTAAAGCAGTTAACTTCGCAAAGCAGTTAATTGATACACGTAGTCCAGAAGACTTCCGTATCAACTTCAATGGTGAACCATACCAAGAATAAAAACCGATTCACTGGAATCGGTTTTTAAATATCTGTTTCTGCCCAAGATGGTAATTCATTACCCTTACGGATTAATACCGTCTTTTGATAATTTGTTTGGTTGAGGAAACGCAATACCTGGTCTACTTCTTCCTCTGTACAACCTACAAGAACCTTTACATCTAATTCCTTGATGAGGGATGTCTGCTGCGACAACTAATGCACTAATCTCATATCGATTACCACTACCAGCATAAACTGATACACCATCTTTTCCAAAAACTCTTTGTATCGTTGATATATCCATAATCAACTGGATAGATTAAGTTCTGAAAACGTGGATGAACTTCACCTTTTTTTCTTGTAATTTGGTATCCACTGGATAAGTACAGCGTATCTAACTTCTGCCAGAAATAGGCATTATTTTCAAATTCAATCATTGTATACCCCTTTGATGTCTCCATTATACTATTACAGAATATTTCTGTAAACATATCCTAATTTCTCTGAAAAAAATTTCATTAGAAATAGAATTTTGAAATATTTATTTCAGGCGCATTCATTTCCAAATGGTGGAATCTTTTCCTGACGCAACTTCAAAGTGATACTTTGCAATGCCGATATCAGTATCTAGCGCAAAGCCAAGACCCTTTTTCACATATACCTTTCCATCTCGATATCCAAAGCGATAACTATGTTGATTTAAAGCAGATGGAGCCATAGCTACAGCCTCTATCCCTTTGATAAACCAATCCGGCAGTTCAGGATAGCCAATGGATAAGTCTTTTACCTTCTTATATTTATGTTCTCTTCCTGGGTTTTTCACCATATCCAATTGCGATAATCATTAAGAACTTCTCACCAGGTTTGATATCTACGACACTTTCAATCTTTTTATAGGTACCACCCTACCCAACAGGTATTAAGTCCTAACATTTGTGCCTTAAGAACAATCTTCTCTCCATAGTAGCCACAACGTTCATTGAAGGTTGAATCTTCCTTACCAACTAAAAGCGATGTAGTTTTTTTACATTTGAGAATAAACCATAGTGATATAAGCGTTTTTGCGAATGCCTGTAGTTCATTTTCAATCAGTTGAATATGCAGATTTCCTTCTTGATTGCATTTATCAATATACTTACGTAATTCATCCCGTACGTCTGTATCAATTGGTTTATCTAAATACGAACGTACAGAATGTCTTTGTTTGATAGCATTTAATAGTTCCATCTTCATTTCT
>BNJT01001762.1_pt1 | contig 93686 bp, 146 predicted proteins | sample 8540491 | NCBI WGS metagenome assembly BNJT01 (sample SAMD00202455, study PRJDB9452) | human saliva metagenome | host: Homo sapiens | reverse complement strand
AAAGGTTAGAATCAGGGGTGGCTTTGTGGCTTTAGGTAAAATCAAATTCGTGCAGCCCACAGAGCCACCTCTCCCCAGCCCTCTCCCGCCGGACGGGAGAGCAAGCGCACGTCGCAGCATAAATTTCAGTTGATTACCGTCGATTCCCGCGCAGGCGGGAATCCACTTTAAATCTCAGCAACTGATTTTCTCAAACATCAGTTTCTTAGGATTTCGATGGATTCCGCCTGCGCGGAATGACGGCGGCGGGTGTTCGGCGTGATTTGTTTATAAGAAAAGGTCGTCTGAAAAACCTTGGAATCGGGTTTTCAGACGACCTTTGTCTTAGCTTTAGATGTTATTTCTTCAATTCCGCCAAAACTCGTCAACGGTTTCTCGCGTCGCCGAAGCACATCACGCTGTTTTCGTTGAAGAACAGCGGGTTTTGTACGCCTGCGTAGCCGGTGTTCATCGAGCGTTTGAAGACGACGACTTCTTTTGCCTTCCACACTTCCAACACGGGCATGCCGGCAATCGGGCTGTTCGGGTCGGTTTGGGCAGCTGGGTTGACGGTGTCGTTCGCGCCGATAACCAGCACTACGTCGGTTTCGGGGAAGTCGTCGTTGATTTCGTCCATTTCCAACACGATGTCGTAGGGGACTTTGGCTTCGGCGAGTAGTACGTCTCATATGACCGGGCAGGCGGCCGGCGACGGTGGATGCCGAAGCGTACTTCGGCGCCGTTTTTACGCAAAAGCTCGGTGATTTCGGCAACGGGTATTGCGCCCTGCGCCACTGCCATACCGTAGCCCGGGGTGATGATGACGCTGCTTGCATTGCGCAGCATTTTCGGCGACTTCGGCGGGTTTGGCTTCGCGGTATTCGCCGATTTCTTCGCCGTCTGCCGCAGCCGATGAGCCGTCGGTACCGAGAACCGCCTGCAATGACGGAGATGAAGGAGCGGTTCATGGCTTTACACATGATGTAGGACGGGAATCGCGCCACTGGAGCCGACCAGCGCGCCGGTGACGATGAGCTGGGTCGTTGGAAAGCATGAAGCCTGCGGCTGCGGCCCGCCCAGCCAGAGTAGGAGTTCAGCATGGACACGACCACGGGCATATCTCCGCACCGCCGATGGAGGCGACCAGATGCCAGCCGAATGCGAGGGCGATCAGGGTCATCAGAATCAGGATGATGCCGCTGCCGTCAACGGACACGAACACCAGCATCAGGATAAAGGATAAAACCAATGCGGCGAGGTTGAGCTTGTGTTTGGCGGGCAGTTGTAGCGGCGCACTGCTGATTTTGCCGTTGAGCTTGCCGAACGCGACCAGCGAGCCGGTAAAGGTTACTGCGCCGATGAAGATGCCCAAATACACTTCGACCAGATGGATGGTGTGCATATCGGATGAGATGTCGCCCGGCTCGATACTAGCTGTTGAAGCCGACCAAAACCGCCGCCAAAGCCGACGAAGCTGTGCAAGAGCGCAATCAGCTCGGGCATTTCGGTCATTTCTACTTTTGTGCTTTGTAGATGCCGATGGCCGCGCCAATCAGCATGGCGATGATGATCCAGCCCAGTCCGTTGGTGTTTTCGGAAAACACGGTAACGAATAAGGCGACCGCCATCCCGCTACGCCGGAATAACTAGCCCTGCTTTGGCGGCTCCTGCTTGGACAGCCCCGCCGACGGAAGATGAACAGTATCGCGGCTACGATGTACGCCGCTGTAACGAGTCCTGAAGACATGGTGACTTCTCCAATTATTTGTGAAAGTAACTGATTGTAGAAACAGGTATTGAGGCCGTCTGAAAACCGTTTTTCAGACGGCCTCTCTCAAAAGCGATTAGTCAGGGCAATGTTTGCTTCAGACAGAACGGGAGAAGCCTCGTTGTTGTTCTTGTTGAATATTTTGGTTTTCTTGAGCAAGCTAGCTATTTGTTGCCGCTCTTCTTCTAAAAGCCTGTTGGACTCTTTTCGTTGAAACTGGCAACTTTGTCAGGATTATCAGCCAAAAGATGCATACGAACCGTCGGTATCGTTCAATAATCCTTGCAGCATAGCCATAGTTTCTTCGTATTTGGATTGGGGTTTGGATTCTCAACAGGTTCTGACTCGCAGTCTGCATGGCATATTGGGGATTTTCTTTTGAATTTCTCTTTCTTCAAGAGAACTCATGTCCTTCAGGTCGGAAATGCCCTGCATCGTCAGGATGTTGCGGTACGAGATTCCTATCCAGCCTATTTCGAACCCGGGCAAGAATGTCGGAATATGCCGTCTTTTTCTAGGTTCGGGAAAGCCTGCTTCGCGCAATAAGGTATCGGCAAGGGTATTGGAATTTTGCCTCAAGAAGTCGTAAGGATAGATATTGTCCTTACTTTGGGCATTGCGTACCATTTCTTGCCATTTCGCGCGATAAATCCATGGAATGGGCGTCATTGCGATTAGTTCACGCTGTATTGTTTTGCTCTGGATGTCTTGCTGGAGAATCTGGGTTGTTCTCATCATATGGACTAATGGCAGAATGCAGCGTATATTACCAAATGGTAAGAATTTGGATTTTTGATTTCATCATCCTGTCCAGCCACTAATGGTAAATTGCTGACCATTTTTATTCGTATAGAGAATAAATTTATGTGAGGTGGTAATCAACTCAAATTTATTTCCGATATTTCTGTAACCGATTTCTATCGAGCATGATTAATAACTTTCTAATATTTTATAAAGTTGTTGCTTTTATCTAAAGTGGGAAGAATTGTTTAATAAATTTCCATTTTCCATCAGACAGAGCTGATATATAAATCCCGTCTATTGCCTAAATTACCCTCACCCTTTTTATAATGAATATTAGACAATTTGTTATTTGCAAATTCTCTAAAATATCAAAATCATTAGAGATAAAAAGTTGTTTATTTCGTACCTAGGCGTACCTGAATGTGTGTTGTGAGGACAATGTGACCAACATCTGCACGTTGGCTAGAAATGTCTCCAACCACGCAGGTTTTAAGACTTCATTTAACGGTAAGTTCTAAGTTTGACATGTTTCTCCTTTTTAAGGTTGATTGTTGAATTTCAGAATGTCATGACTGTCTGCTTCACAACCTGCACAGAAAACACAAACAGCATAACAGTAGATACCAATAACAGTTTTTGTACAGCATATTTAGTCCTTGCAAAAGTGTATTTGTTTGCAATGAGGCAGAAGTTGTGATTTGCACAATCGTATATAATTTCCGGTATCTGCCATTTTCAATTTCGCTCAGTGTCTTCTACGATTTGTTTTCAACGTTCAGATCCAAACCCCTTTTAGGAGACAGACAATGATGCAGTAAATATGTTTTGCACGACCGCTTCCCAGGGATGCCCTCCTGTAGCTCTTGACCCGAAATGCTTACCCGTTATATTCCGCAAAGGCGCTCTTTCCTGCCACACTAAGTCATGCCTTATTTGAAACTACATTTGTGGATATTTTTCAGACTATTGTCGCCGTTTAAATGGGACAAAACCATTTTCCCAACTCTTCTTTCTCCGGTTTGTTAGGAAATATTTTGAAGTAATATATTCTTTGATTTCTCCCTTTGGGCGAGGTAGATCATAATTGACAGACATCCTTGGAAAGCCCAAATCACAAGCAGTAAGATGATTAGAAATCAAGATAATGATGGAAGACTTTCATACTAATTTCACTTTGTATTTCATAGCAGGGCAGGTCGGGTTGGTAAAGCTCAACTCTGCCCGACTACCGAGACAGCCGTTGCCCCAAAGCGACATTAACTCCGCCGCCGGGTGTGCCGAGCTCTCTTCTTCGGTCAGTTTGGGCGTGTCGTTTGCCAGTTCGTAGCCGCACGGGGGCTTTGGCGTCGGTGAGAAATCTGCTCTTCAATTTGAAATCGGCGTTGACCGCAAACAGTCCGGCGAGACGAAACAGCAACTGATCATTCGGCGGAAATATGGTAGAACAGGTGTGCCACGGTTTTTCGCAGAACGCGCGTTCCGCCCATTCGGACGAATGGTAGCGGGCGATATTTCCACCGCCGTTGATTTTTCGGCGGTTTTGGCGGCAATCAGCGAAAACGTCGCGCGCTGCCCAAATGCGGCACATTCCGCAGACAGCGGGCGTGGACGTGTTTGTCGTGTTCCACCTAAAAGATACGTCGCCGCAGCAGGCATTTTGCTTTCGTGGTCAAACTCCCTAAATATTGGGGAATCGGGGTTTTCCAGGCCGTCTGAAAAGATGTTTTGGCGAAACTGGCTGCGCTCGTTTTCAGACGGCCTCTACCGTCAAACAGCGGCAACAAACAACCCGATAATGCAGCATAAATCCGCCGCCCAGTCAAAGACCGCATGGTTGATTTATCTGCTAGGTAGCAGTAGATAAAGGCGGGCGGAAGGCGATGAATAACACGGCCAGCAGGTTGATGGTCGTTGTTCGGCGTTGCCTGTGGCGTGTACGCAACGGCAGCGGCGCAAAAGGTGCGAAGGTTTTCAAGCCGTTTTGCGCTGGCATCGTCGGCGCGCCGACAAACCTGCGTATGGGCGAGAAACTCGCGCGGATTGCGGTTGTCCGACGGCGAAACCGCCGGTCGCTTTGGCGATGGTGGCGCAAAACAGCGGCAGCAGGTAGGTAAACGGGATGCCAGTAGGCTAAAAGTCGTACTTTATCCTTTCCTAAAGCATACTCAGCATCCGCCGCGTAACGAAAAAGCCGCCGAAGATGTTGACGCTGGCAATCAGGATGGCGATGAATGCAAGCAGGGACACATGAAACCGTTGCGCTTGGCTGATTTGCAGCAGCGCGCCGACGACGATGATGCCGGAGATGGCGTTGGTCACGGACATCAGCGAGGGTATGCAGCGAGTGGCTGACGTTCCAAACGACGTAGTAGCCGATAACGCAGGCGAGGACGAACACGATGAAGTGGTTCAGCGCTTCGGGCGCGACCGCGCCGACCCACAGCACCAACACGGCGGCGATAACGGCGGGCGCGGGTTTTTCCACGAGACGCGGGTTTCGGCTCGGAAGCGGCGGCAGGCGCTTTTCAGGGCGGCGTTTTAGCTGCGGGCTGTGCAGAAACCTGAATCGGCGGCGGGCGGGAAGGTGAATTTCGTACCGTCGCGGGTGACGGTCATGTTGCGGATGATCACGTCTTCGAAGTCCAGCGTGATTTCGCCGTCTTTGTTCGGGCTTAACAGCTTGGTCAGGTTGACCAAGTTGGTGGCGTAAAGCTGGGAGGGACTGTCCGGCAAGGCGGTTTTGCCATGTCGGTGCAACCGATGATTTTCACGCCGTTATCGGTTACGAACAATTCGCCCGGTTTGGTGAGTTCGCAGTTGCCGCCGTCGCCGCCGCCAAATCGACGATGACGGAGCCGGATTTCATGCTTTCACCATTTCTGTGGTAATCAGCTTGGGCGCCAGGTTTGCCCGGAATGGCGGCGGTGGTGATGATGATGTCCACCTCTTTTGCCTGCTCGGCAAAGGCTTCATCTCGGCGGCGATAAATTCGTCGCTCATCACTGGCGTAACCGTCGCCGCTGCCGCCCGATTCTTGCGGGAAGTCGAGTTTCGAGAGACTTGCCGCCCATCGATTCGATTTGTTCGCCACTTTCGAAGCGGGTATCGAACGCGCGCACCACTGCGCCGAGCGAGTTGGCCGTGCCGATTGCCGCCAGACCCGCCACACCGGCGCCCACATGCTCAGAAACCTGCGCGGGCGGCACTTTTGCCAGCGGCGGTGAGTTTGACCGGTGAAGAAGCGGCCGAAGGCGTTGGCGGCTCAATCACGGCGCGGTAGCCGCTGATGTTTGCCATTGAAGACAGCATCAAAAGCCTGCGCGCGCGGAAATACAGGGGCACCATGTCCATCGCCAGCGCGTTGACTTTCTCGGCGCGCAAGGCTTCGACCAAAAGCCTCGTTTTGGCGCAGCCACGGGAAGCTGACGATGGTTTGCCCTTCTTTGCAGCGGCGGCAGCTCGCCTTCGGACGGCGCGTTGACCTTATAAATCAAAGGGCAGGGTCGAAACCGTCGCTTTGTCGGCAACGGTCGCGCCTGCCGCTTGGAAAAGCCGCATCGTCAAGACGGCGCGAGCCTGCGTTTTTCGACTACGGTCTCGAAGCGGTACTGCAACAGGGAGACGGTGGCGGTGTGCGAACCACGCGGGTTTCGCCTACGAAGGATTCTTTTGGAATACCGATTCTCGTACTCTTAATCCTTTTTCTGAATAAAAAGCGGTGTAAATAAACTTTAACGATAGTGTTATAACGAATTTCGCCGCGCACAGCAATAGCGGCGGCCAAAATATAGAATGCAAAGAAGTGTGTATGCGTTCCGTATGGACGTTGCGCGGTTCGGGCGGGAGGCCGGAGGTGTGTTAGAATGAATCATTTGAAAATAATGAAAGGAACAGAATCATGCCGCCTGCTTCACACCATGCTGCGCGTCGGCAGCCTCGAAAAAATCGCGGACTTTTACCAAAGACGTTTTGGGCATGAAAACTCTTGCGCCGCCGCGGTACCCGGAGGCAGGTTCACGTTGGCTTTTTGTCGGCTACGGCAGCGAGGACGAAGCACGGTTTTGGGACTGGCCCAGCTGGGACACCGAAAGCTACGATTTGGGCGACGCCTGCAGCCCTATCGCCATTGAGGTGGACGATGCTCTAAAGCCTGCAGGAACGTGTGAAAGAGAGGGCGGAAAAGAGTCGATGCGCGAGCTGGGCCGATGAAGCACGGCGACCGTCATCGCTTTCGTCAGAAGACCCCGACAGCTATAAAATCAGTTTATCCAGAGCGGCAATGATTCGGTGAAATACTGATTGGCGGCACGCGGATAATGATGAGGCCGTCTGAGGCAGGAGATGCTTTCAGACGGCCTTTGTATTTGATTTGAGTGGCGGGCTGATTCGTGATGACAGTGCCAACGGAAGGGCGAGCCGTCTGAAATACGGTTTTGCCGGCATCGGATAAACGGTTTAGCCCAACTCCTGCTGTTTCCGGCTCAACAGGGCGTGCACTTCCTGTGCGGCGGCGTGGCAGTCTTCGGGGGCGGCTATCGGGTCGAAATGCAGCTCAGCTTTGCCCGAGGCTGGCCGATAATCATGCAGATGGATTGCCACAGGCTGATGTCACCGTAGTAGGCCATGTGCGGGTTGGGGCTGCTGCCGTCAGGGTTGGGGTAGCGGCCCAGAGCACCGGGGAATCCAGCGGGTACGTTTGCGTTATGGGCCGTCTGAAAAAGCTGGGTTTGAACAGTGGATTTCGCGGCCTTCGGTGCTGGTGCCTTCGGGGAAACAGGGCGACCGTGTCGCCGTTTTGCAGGGCTTCGGTAACGTTGTTGATTTTGGCGGTATTGCCTTTTGGTGCCTTTGTTGCGTGTGACGCAAACGGTTTGCGCCTGCGTGGCGGATAGCCGACCACCGGCCATTTGGCAACGTCGTCTTTTGGCGACGAAGCGGCCGGGAAAGGCGCCGTTTACCGTCATGATGTCGAGCCAGGAGATATGGTTGCAGATGAGAGCTGCCCGCGGCCTTCGACGGGCGAGCGTACCGCGCATTCCAACTTCATGCCGCAGGGAGGCGAGCACGCGCAGCTTTCACAACTGGATGGCGCGCAGTTTGCGCCGTTTACTGTAAAAGAAACGGGGAAGAACATTTCCGCCATGCCGTAAAAGCAGGCAGACGGCGATGCAGGAAAAGCGGAAGGCGAAGCGTAGTTTGGCAGTCATGTCAAAGGGAGTGTTTGTGTGTCCGGGCGTGTGGGGTTTGAATCATTTCAGGCCGTCTGAAGGCTGGATTCGCACTTTCAGACGGCCTGTGTCACCGACGTTTATGGGCGCGAATTTTTGCAGATAGCGGTCGCTCAGTTTCGTGATGTCCATCATAATCAGCACGTCAGCACAACTGAAGGCCTCGTCGACGCAAGGTTCGCCGCAAAAACCACACCGCCGGCTTTGAGAGTAGCCTTTAATCAGCGGCGGCGTTACGGGGGTTTTCGGACGGTGTGATCGGTCCCATTTCAGCGGGTTGAGCGCTTTTGACGCGCCATTGTTCCAGCGCGAGGTGTTGGTTTTCAGGATGTGGTAGAGTCCGCCGCGTCGCTGCCGCCGTCGCGCATTTTCGATGCTGCCGCAGCCTATGCATGACACGCAGGTTTTCGTCTTTCATGAATTTGACCAGCCCCGTCACAGGGCATGACGAGGCCGCCGTTGCGGTAGTCAGGGGTGGGTGCAGAGCGCGGCCGAGGTTCGACGGTTTGCGGCAGGATGTCTTTCAACGGGGTGAGGTCGAATTCGTGTTCGCTGTACCAGCCGCCGACTTTTGAGCGTGTCTCTTCGAGTAATCAGCCGGTAGCAGCCGATGACTTCGCCGGTGGCGTCGTCGAAGGCGAGGAGGTGGTGGCAGTATTGGTCGTGAGGGTCGACGTCGCGGCCGTCGTCGCTTTCGATTTCCGCACCCAGTTCTTGGGCGAAGACCTGATAAGCGCAGGCGTTGCGCGGCTTCGATTTCCGGCGGGTTTCGGCAAGGCGCACGCTCGAGGCCGATTTTGGGACCGGTTTGGTTGAAACGGCTTTGCGCCATAGTTGTACCTGTTTGAATGGGGAGATGGGCGATTATAGCGGATATGGGGCAGGGATTTATATCGCCGGCGGCCAAATGGTGGGGATTTCCCGGGAATTATGACGGTTGGGGTGTTGCAGGTTTGGATGTTCGGCAGGGGCGGGAAAACGGTTAAGGCCGTCTGAAAAACTGTTTTTCAGACGGCCTGATTGAGATGAACGGGCTTAATGGCGGTGCGCCTGCATTCCTTCAGCGCTTCCGCGCCTGCGCGGAGCAGACCGAAAGGTTTCGCGCAGCGACGTTTATAGAAGGCGAACGCTTCTTTCGCGCCTTCAATCGCTTCGGCGGTCGGCTTCGCTCAAAGGCAGGGGCGTTTGGGAGTTCGACAAAGGCACGCCATGTGTTTGCCGCGTCCGGCGGGGTGAGCCGCCAGATGGCGCGCGCCTTTTTCTTCGCTGAAAATCAGGTTTTTCGCGTGTTTGAACAGGAAGGCCGCGCCCAGATTGGAGCCTTCGGCGCAGTAGAGCCAGCCGATGGCTTTGTTGCCGGTTTCGTGCGGCAGCGGTTTGCCGTATTCGTAGGGCCGCTCGCCCGTCGGCCAAATCTTTGACCACGGCATCGTAACGCGCCATGTATTCCAGTTCGGGAATGGCTTTGTTCAGTTCGGGGTTTTTGTAGATGTGGTCCACTGCTTTGCTGGAACACGGATTGCGATTTCAAAAACTTGATGTAGTTTCGTTGCTGGCGAAGGTTCGACCGACATCACCAGATTGTCTGCGCTGTCGTGGATGGTGGCGGTTTTTCTTCTGAGTGTTTTGGCAAAAGTGATTTCATTGCTCATTGTGTTTTCCTTTTCGGGGTTGTTTTCAGACGGCCTCTTTTTGATGATTTGAAGGCCGTCCTAAGAAACAGTTAAACAGAGTTTAGAACTTCCATTCCAGCGATACGGCGTAGTGCGGCCGGGCGCGCAGTAACGATCGAAGCCTTTGCTGCCGTCGCGGTCCTGCAGGTTGGTGGTGCTATAGCATGCCCAGGCCTCGCAAGAAGAACATCCCAGGTGGTGTAGTTTGCGGTTGAACGAGGTTTGTGCACGCCCGCGCGCAGGGTCAGGTTTTTCACCGGTTTGTGAAGCCGTACATATCGAACACGCATAAAGCCGGTTGTTCAACCACGGGTAATCCTGTACTTTTCTGCAAAGGCGCACCCCCAGCCGTTGCTTTTTCATAAACGGTGTATTGCGTCTTTGGCCTCGCGCCCAGATAGGTCAGGCGGGAGAACACGCCCCATTTTCAGCTCGGGCTCGCGTAGTCGATGCCCAGCAATCACTTTCAGCGGCTGGGGTGGACGGCGAGGCTGTTGTCGCCCACGACAGTTTGCTTTTCGGCGTAACCGACCGAACCGGAACAGCTTCCAGCCTTCGGAGCACGAAAGACACTACTTTGTCAGAATTCTGGACGGCCTGTCAGCTCCGATACCGCGGATTCTGGCCTTGTCGATGTTCTGCATCTGCCAATCCAGTCGGTGTGGGGGTCGCTGCATAGACCGTAGTAATAATCCTCATCCTGGGTGCAGCCGGGTTCGTAACCGCTGGCGGTCAGTTTCTGCTCTTCCGACGAAAGAATTGCGGTGGTTGCTTTTGATACAGATTGGCATCCAGCGTACCTTTTTCGCCGCGTCGCTTTGCGGGGAGGGTGTGGGTGGTGCTGCGTTCGGCTTTTCAGGTTGGGATTGGAGCGGCCAATTGCCGAACCGTCGTTGTCGGTGAAATACACTTCGGACGGCATTGGGGACGCGGTAGCCTGAAGTAATGTCGTAACCGACACGCCGAGCCTGATTCAGTTGCGCCGCCAAGCCAGCGAACCGCTCCAGCCGCTGTAAAGTATTGGGTGCGGGCGAAGGGTTTTGTCGCGGGCATGGCAGTCGGCGTTCAGTTGCTGCGGCGTCGTCTTGAGATGTGGTCGTAACGGATTGCCCGCGCGACTTGAAAATACATCGGTCCATTGGATTTGGTCGGACGGCGAAAAGCCGTAGTTGGTGGTTTTCACCGGATGCTGAATCGTGTGCTGGTAGTGCGAAATCTGCGGCCACCGAAGTAATAATCGTCGCGGTTTAAGTTTTTCCAAAATCACGTTGACTGGCGAGGTTTTTGAACGACAGACGGTGCTGCTGCCCGCCCAGTTGCAACGGCTGGCTGTCGAACCTAAAGTAATGCCACGTTTGAAGCGGGTGTCCATGCTGCGGTTATGAGATTTCGTCCAAATCACTTCTGATTGTAGTTGCGCGTCGCAGCTGGAACCAATCCATCGGGAACGAGCGCTGTGTAGTTAACCGCTGCCGCTTTGGTTTTTGATAATCGATGTCTGCCTTCCAACAGCGACAGCCACGTTTGAATCCGGGCGTCCATTCGTAAAACAGGTTGGCATTGCGCCGTTTGTTTACATCGTCGGCTTCGCGCCACGCAGAAGCCATCAAATTATAAAGACTCTTCATTTGTGTAATTATGCTCCCTGCTGGCCGTTGGGCGATGCGCCGATACGGTGGTTTTCCGTTAATCTGATAACCGATTTTGTGCCAAAGCTGTGGTATTTGTGTTTGGACGGATCGGGAGATGCCCGCGTGCCCGAACCGCGGATATTTATTCCGCGCCGCTGCCCGCACGCTTCCACTGCACGCAGCCGCGGTCGCCCGCGCTTTCGGTTTACCTCGTGACCGCCGCGGCGTTGCGGAAGCCACAGCAAGGCTGCATCGACACTGCCACCCATCCGTGCGAAGCCGACTGTGTTCGTCCATTCGCGGTTGGCGGCTGCTGTAACTTCGTTTTTCCATCGTTACGCCGAACTGCCGCTCCGGCAGCAGCCGATCACGTCCTTGCGACTTTGGTAATTCACACACCGCCACGCCCGAGGCTGCCGCTGCCAGTATTTGAAAGAGTCGCGCCCTTTACAGTGTCGATGTTGCACCAACTCCGTCGATGAGACAAACGTGAGCTGTTGAAATTGCCGTAACGGGCGCTGGTGAGTTTTTCTTCGGAATCGGGCGGGCTCACGCCGTCTATGCTCCACGCCACGACACGGTTGCGCTTCCGCACGCGATCAGGCCAAAGACCTTTCTGCTGATGGCGGCCGCTGTCCGCTTAAACCGAAAGCATCCGGTGGAATAACGCGCAAGTCTTTGGTAGTCAGCGTATGCTCATTTCCACGCAGTGGATACGACCGAGGGTTGACCGCGTTCACGGCGGCGGGCGCGTGCGGCTGCCTTTACCGATACCTGTTTCAGTTCCGGTCACCAATGCTGCGGGAGCTGTTTTCGGATGCGGCGTCGTCCGCAGCGAAAACAGGATTGCCGAAAATGCTGCCGATAAAGGGCGGCAAGGGAGTATATGTGATGGTTTCTATGGCTTAAAATATCTCAGAATGATTGAGTAGCCGTATTGTGGAGAATCAGTTTTGATATAAAATTAGTAGTAATGATAATATAAATCGTTTTGTTTTAATCTGCAATTTCATTTTACATTTGTTTGAGGAAAATGTTGTTTTATTAGGCATAAAAGAGGTTTTACCGGCTTGTTTTTGTAATATACCGTTAATGAAGTGGTGGTTTGCTTATTTGCGGCTACTGCGCGGCCTGTTTTCAAGACAGCCTCAATATTGAACTGAACGGCGCGGTTTGCGCCAGTATGTGCCAGTTGCGCTAAAGATAGCCGCAGAAGTCCGGGAATTCGCACACCGTAACGGGTGGCGGCTGAGATGGTATACCGTGGAACCTGATACGAGATAATGCTGGCGTGGAAACTGATGAAACTGCTATGTCGTGGAAAAGCACGGCGCTTCCGCCCGGTTCGGAAGGCGTGCTTTTTACTATATTTCGAGCGCGCAGTTTCAGACGGCCGGCAACACGTTTAGCGGCGGTGATTATACGAGATTCGTCCCAGACAAAGGTGCGCAGGCAAAATCCGTTGGTACACAACATCACCAACGGCGTGGCGATGAATTTCACCGCCGACTTTGAGATTTTGCGCTGGCGCTCGGCGCGTCTCGCCGATTATGGCGGACGAAGTATCGGAAATAGCGGACATGGCGGCGACACGTTCCGCGCTGCTGGTCAATATCAGCGGCACGTTGCGCCGGCAGACCGTCGAAGGCGATGCTGGCGGCAGGGAAGGCGGCCAGCTAGCGCGGGATTCCGGTGGTGTTCGATCCCTCGGTCGGCGCGGCGGCGGCGCTGCAGTTCCGGCGCGATACGGTGGAGCGGCTGCTGGCGAAGTCCGGTTTGCGTAGCCATGTACGCGGCAATGCGGCGGAAATGAAGCTTATATTGCAGGCGGCGCGTGGCGGGGTAGAGGGTCGGCACGCGGGCGGCGGCGGCGCGCCGACTGGCGGAGGTTGCGGCAGCGGCGGCGGGCGGCGTTACGGCTGCACGCGCAGCGGCGGTGAGCGGCGCGACGCGATTATGTTTCAGACGGCCTCTGCACCGGTCGCGGTAGCGGCGGCGCGCGTTTCCGAAAATCACGGCCGGGCTGCCTGCTCAGCGGTTCGGTCATCGCGCGGCGTTTCTGGCCGTGCGCGCCGGAGCAGGAATATTTGGACGCGGCCGCCAGGCGTGCGCGGTGTATGCCGTTGCGGGCGAGGGAGCGGCCGGGCGGAAAGGGCTGGCGGCGGCAGCAGGCGGTACGTTCAGCGTCAGATTGGTGGACAGCCTTGCGGCGGTAACGGCGCGGCAGGTCTCGGAAGCAGCACGCACGAGTGTGCAGGCCGTCTGAAAAGCGAGGAGATTTGGAAAATGGAACAAGAACGGTTCGTACAGACATTGACCGTCGCAGGCTCGGATTCGGCGGCGGCGCGGGCATTCAGGCGGTTGAAAACCTTTCAGATGCGCGGCGTATTCGGCACCAGCGCCGTAACCGCGGTAACGGCGCAGAACACGCTCAGCGTGGCGGCGGTGCACTCGTGACCGAGGTTATCCGCAGCCAGATTGAAGCCGTGCGCGACGATTTCCAAATCAGCGCCTTCAAGCACTCAGTATGCTGGGGCAGCGAAATCATCAGATGTCGCCGAATGCCTGAAGAATGCAGTTTCGGCCCGATGGTGCTCGACCCCGTGATGATAGCCAAAAGGCGGCGCGCCGCTGCTGCACGATTCGGCGGTGGCGGCGATGAAGCGGCATCTGCTGCCGTCTGGCCGACGTGCTGACGCCCAACCTGCGAAACGCAGGTGCTGACCGGCGTCGATGCCGCAAACGCGCAGGACGCCAACGCTTGTGCCGCGCAGTTTTTGCAGGATACCGGCGTGAAGACAGTCGTCATCAAAGGCGGCCATTCGGGCGGCAGCCGCAGCGCGCAATGCACCGACACTGGGCTGTTCCTGCCCGACGGGGAAAACTGGAGCTGTCGGGCCGCCGCTACCCGACGCCGCATACGCACGGCACGGGCTGCACGTTTTCGGCCTGCGTAACAGCGGGCTGGCCAAGGGCTTCAGCGTGGAGAATGCGGTGAAAACGGCGAAAGCCTATATCGCTGCCGCCATCGCTAACGCTGAACATCGGTTCAGGACACGGGCCAGTCAACCATTGGGCGTATCAGGACTGAAGGCCGTCTGACGCGGCCGGCTTCCGATTCAGCCGGCCGCCGAAATGATTTACAATCCGCACTTTTCAAACCAAAGCCGCCGCTTAAACTGCAGGGGCGGCATTTCAAGAACAGGATAAAATCATGCAGATTACGCCAAAATGGATGGAACGGTATGTGTTTCGTGAGCCACCGACGTCGGCTCACCTGGCAGTGGTCATATGGAAGGAAGGTTCGGCGGCGGAAGGCTGCGTCGGAACGCGGCCCCAGCCCGATAAAATGCTGCTGATGGGCGTGGCGGGCTGCTCCAGCACGGACGTGCATGGTGTCGAGAAGCAGCGGCAGACATCGCCGGCTGCCAAGCCTTGGCGGTAACTGCCCAGCCAGACGCGCCGAAGAGCCGCCACGCGTGTTCACCGAAATCCATATCCATTTCACGGTAACCGGCCGCGGCCTGATGAGCGCGCAGCGCTCAGATGAGCCGTCGGGCTTTCCGCCGATACTGCTCCGCCTCGATTATGTCCCGCGAAAACGGCCAAAATAACCCACAGCTTCGAGATTGTCGAGACGCCTTAACGTTTTCAGACGGCGCCGCGGTCAATCGAAAGGACAACGAGAAAGTCCGCGCTGAGTTTATAGCTGGCAGCGGCAGCAAGCGCAGATATATTTCAAACCGTAACCGGAATATATCTGCCTGCGCCAACTTCTCTCTCCTGTACTGCCGCTATAATACTCATGCGCGTTTTTCTTGTGCACTTATTGTGCGCAGGCCTGTGTGTGATATTGTCAACAATTTTCAATTTTTATGAACGGCAGGCATCCGCCCTGCGTCTGCCTTTCGGGAAAAACCGGGAAACCTACCCCCATGATGAATAACGCAATAAAACCGTCAATGCACCGACAACGTCTCGATCGAGTCTGGAAGAGCGCCACGCGATTCCGAGCTTTTCCGCCGTGTACGCCCCTGATTTTGAGACGGCGGTACCGACCATGCGTGCTGCCGGGCAGCTCACCGAATCGGAACTCTGCCGCCAGATGACCTGCTCGCGCAATACCGTGCGCGAGTGCCGCGCTTTCGCTGCTGGCGCACGGCACGTCGTCGATTTGCGCCCAACCGCGGCGCATTCGTGCGTAATGCCCGATTTGAAAGAAATGCAGGGCGTGTTCAACGCACGCATCATCGAAATGGAGGGCATGATTCTGGGTAACCTGCTGGTCGACCTTCGACTTGGAGCGCGCTTACGCGACCGCTCTATGCCATGATCGAACACGAAGAGGCCGCGTCCCGCGGCGGCGACCGCGTGGGCTGGGACCGCCTCTCCAGCGCCTTTCACGTCGAGATTGGCGCGCCTGCTGGACAACGACGTGCTGTTCGGCGATGTCAGACACGCTGTGCGCCCGCTCGTCGCTGATTGTGGCGGTGTTTGATGCCAAAGCGCCGCGAAAGACGCGCCCATCGGCACGCATACCCACGCCGGGCACCGCGGGGAATTTTTAGACCTGCTGGTCGGCAGCAAAGACGCAACCGCGTGGTGAAAATCATGCGTCGGCATCTGGGCGCGTGCATCGAGCGTCTGGAACAAAATTCAGGCACAATAACCGGTTCAGTGAGGCCGTCTGAAAAGTCTGTTTCAGACGGCCTTAAGTTCATAATACGCTGCCGGCCGCACGCCGTTTGTATTCCCCGACGGACGAAACCATGAAACCCCCAAATCCGACGACACGATCACCGCATTGGTGCGCGAACACGGCTTTATGTCCGTCGAACAACTGGCCAGCAGAGGGTGGAAGTTACCCCCAGACCATACGCCGCGACATCAGCATCCTGAGTGCGGAAAACGTCTTTGCGCCGCTACCACGGCGGCGCGGCCTTGAGCGACGTGCTGCTTGAAGGCGAATTCAGGCAGGGGCGGCCGCCACAGCACGCAGGGAGAAAAACGCCATCGCCCAGCTTATCGCCGCCCATATTCCGACAACCTCATTGTTCATCAGCATCGGCACCACGATGGAGGCCGTTGCCGCCGCGTTGATCAAACAGCGGAAAAACCTGCGTATCATCACCAACAACATCTACTTCGCCGCCCTGGCCTCCGCGCGCCAGCGGCACTACACCGTCATCATCACCTCCGGCGTTGTCCGCCCGCTGGACGGCAGCGTCCCAACGGCAGTCGCCACGGTGGACTTCATCCAACCAGTTCAAAGTCGACTACGCCGTATTGAGCACGCACGGCGTGAGGGCGACGGCTCGCTGCGATTACGACTACAAGGGAAGTAAGCGTGATGCAGAGCGATGATGGCCAACGCGCGGGTACGCTTCCTCGGCGTGGATCACAGCAAATTCCAGTCGCGCGCTGGTGCGCTAGCGCGACATCACCGATTTCGACGGGGTCTTCACCGACCGCGCTCCCGACGGGGAAATGCAGAAAATCCTCACCGCCGCGGGGCGTGGAATGATTGGTTCCCGACATGCTGCAACATGCAACAGAAACAGCAAGGACGAAAAATGAAACTATGGTCTTCGACAACCGGCCCCTATGCGCAAAGTGCGCGCCGCCGCTATCCATCCGGGCTGGAAAATCGGGATAGAACCGGTAACCGTCAAATCGTCGTTCGCCGCCGAATCGGCGCCACAACCAAGACAACCCGCTCGGCCGCATCCCGTATTGCAGCTCGATAACGGCGAATGGCTGCAACAGCAACGTCATCGCCGAATACCTTGATTCCGTCGGGCGGGGTGCGACGCTTTACCCACAGGACGCAAGCCGTCGCGGGTGCTGAACCTGCACGCGCTGGCGGAAGGGCTGCTGGAAAACACCGTCGCAGCGATTGCTGATGCTGCGTCCGAGCAGATGGTGGACGGCGCGGCACGAACAAATCAAACAACGCAACGCGCGCACCGTCCCCCGTGTTGGCCGAGCGCCTGCAGCTGCCGGCACGCAGCTCAACATCAGCACGCTGTTTGCCGTGTGCGCCGTCGACTTCCTGCTGTTCAGGGGACAATCTGACCAGCGCCAGCCGATTGGCGAGCATTCTGAACTGAAAGGGCGTGGGCGGATGAAATGAATGCGCTGCATCCCTGTCTGGCCGCAACCAAACGTGATTTCACAGCCTGATGCCGTGCGAGGCCGTCTGAAAAAGTTTCAGACGGCCTGATTTCTAAACACGGCACGACTCGATTAAAATAACCGATTTCGATTTCCCGTTCGGGCGGCAGGCCGTCTGAAAAATACATTCGCGGATTCCATCATGCTCAGCAAAGACCAGTTCGCGGACAACCATTTTCATCCGCACCATCATCGAAGAAGACCTCAAAAGCGGTAAACACACAGCCATCAAACCCGTTTTCCCGCCCGAGCCCAACGGCTACCTGCACATCAGCCACGCCAAATCCATCTGCCTGAATTTCGGTTTGGCTTATATTTACGACAGCTTGTGCAACCTGCGTTTCGACGATACCAACCCCGAAAAAGAAAACGACGAATACGTCAACGCCATCAAAGAAGACGTCGAGTGGCTCGGTTTCCATTGGGCGGGCGAGCCGCGTTTCGCTTCCAATTATTTCGACCAGCTTTACGACTACGCCGTCGGTTTAATCAAAGACGGTAAAGCGTATGTCGATGATTTGACGCCCGAAGAAATGCGCGAATACCGCGGCACGCTGACCGAAGCGGGCAAAAACAGCCCTACCGCGACCGCAGTATCGAGAAAACCTCGACCTGTTCACGCGCATGAAAAACGGCGAATTTCCAGACGGTAGCAAAACCCTGCGCCTGAAAATCGACATGGCATCAGGCAACATCAATATGCGCGACCCCGTCATCTACCGTATCCGCCGCGCCCATCACCACAATACCGGCGACAAATGGTGCATCTACCCGATGTACGACTACACGCACTGCATTTCCGATGCCATCGAAGGCATCACGCATTCCTTGTGCACGCTCGAATTTGAAGCCCACCGCCCGCTGTACGACTGGGTGTTGGACAACATCCCGCGCCGCACGCCACCCGTCCCGCGCCAATACAGAGTTTTTCCCGTTTGGAGCTTTTGTATTCCATCACGTCCAAACGCAAGCTGAACCAACTGGTTTCAGACGGCCACGTTGCCGGCTGGGACGATCCCGCGTATGCCGACGATTTCCGGTATGCGCCGCCGCGGCTACACGCCCGAAGGCCTGCGCCTGTTTGCCAAACGCGCCGGTATTTCCAAATCTGAAAACATCGTCGATATGAGCGTGTTGGAAGGCGCGATTCGCGAAGAGTTGGAAAAACTCCGCCCCGCGCATGATGGCCGTGCTCAATCCCGCTCAAAGTAACGCTCACCAACTTTTCAGACGCGCCCTAGGCCGAAAGCCGCACCGCGCCCTATCATCCGAACCGCGAAGAGATGGGCGGCCGCGAACTGCCGATTTCGTCCACGCTCTACATCGAAAGCCGACGATTTCAGCGAAAACCCGCCCAAAAGGCTGCAAACGCCTGACCCTCGGCGGCGAAGTGCGCCTGCGCCACAGCTATGTGATGAAGTGCGACGAAGTGGTGAAAAGACGCCGCCAGCAACATCGTCGAACTCAAATGCAGCTTGGATTACGACACCTTGGGCAAAAAAATCCCGAAAGGCCGCAAAGTGAAAGGCGTCATCCACTGGCTCTCCGCCGAACACGCCGTGCCCGCCACCGTGCGCCTGTACGACCGCCTGTTCACCGAACCCCGCCCGATGCCGTGCGCGGCGAAGACGGCGAATACCTGCCGTTCACCGATTTTCCTCAACCCCGAATCGGTCAAAGAAATCACCGCCTACGTCGAAGCCGCCGCCAACGATTTGCCTGCGGAGAGCCGCTGGCAGTTTGAGACAGCTGGGCTATTTCGTCACCGACCGCAAAGACCACGCGAAAGGCAGGCCCGTGTTCAACCGCACGGTGGGGTTGAGGACACCCTGGCAGGCGAAACGCATAAACAGCAAAATTACAAAGGCCGTCTGAATTTTTCAGACGGCCTTTACGATGATGGCAGAAACCAAACCTGCCTTACTGCGTTGTTATTATAAGATAGAAACCACAGACCGAATATCATGTATATAGATGGGGCGGCACAGACGGATCCGGAAGCGGCCAACGGATTATCATACACCGAAACATATTGAAGTTCTTTACTGTCGATTTCTTTCATTTTGAAAATCTCCCTTTCGTCAATTAATATATATACAGGACTCTGAGGTTTGATTGGCGGGATATTCAACCTACCTTAACTGTGTTTTTATAAAAGAAAGACAACCACAGATGAGGGATTATTATAGCAGCGGGGCGGGGTGACACGGATTACTTCAGGGCAGTACAGACGGATCACAGGAAACGGCCAAGAGTATCCGCCACCGGAAACATATTGAAGTTCTTTGCTGTCGAGTTTCTTTCATTTTGAAATCTCCTTTCGTTAATTAAAATCAATAAGAATACATGGTTCAGATACCGTTCATGGTTTCTGATAATTTTTAAGTTATTTCTCTTAATTTGTTTCTTAAATTCCAATTAAGTTGTGAAAAATAATTTATACCCGTCTGTGTTAGGAAAATGCTGATTTTATTAATATAAATTCAAATCCATTGGCTGTGCTTTGATAATAAGATTGATGACCTGTTCTCCAAGCCCCGCCTTGATGTTGTGCGCAGCGAAGACAGCAATCCCTGTTGTTTTTACCGGTTTCCTCAGCGGATCGGTTAAAAGAAATCGCCGCCTACATCAAGAAGCGGCCGCCAACGATTTGCCTGCGAGCCGCCAGCAGATTTGAACAGACTGGGCGATTTCGTTACCGACCGCAAAAAGCGTTAGCGGGGCAAGTCCGTGTTCAACCGCACGCGGTTACGCTGAAAGATTCTTGGCAGCCAAGCGGTAAAAACCGATACCGAGCCGTCTGAAACGAGTTTCAGACGGCCTCCTATCTGTGTCATAACATTTTGAGCACCTGCGTGCCGACTGCCTACAATTCAGGGTTTCCAAAAATTCTCCACGCCGACCGGCAGCGAAATTCCCTTTTTACAAAATCCTTTCTTTTCAGACGGCCTCCCGTCTTCCGTTCCCATTACGACTACATCCATCCAAAACCCAGACGACTATGCGTTTCGGAACTACAAACCCAACATATCTCCAAACTACTCGAAATGGCCGAGCAGCACGGTATCGAAAATGCCAACCGCCTGCGCAAACAAGACCTCGTGTTTTGCCATTGTGCGCCAAATGATGAAAGCAGGGTGAGACTTTACCTGCTCGGGCACGCTCGAAATCCCTGCCCGACGGTTTCGGCTTCTTGCGCAGCGCCGATACCTCCTATCTTGCCGGCCCGACGATATTTATGCATGTCGCCCAGCCAGATACGCCGCTTCAACCTGCATACCGGCGACACCATCGAAGGCAGCGTGCGCGTTCCGAAGACAACGAGCGCTACTTTGCGCTGGTGCAGCTCGACAGCATCAACGGCGACGATCCCGGAAGCCTGCAAACCACAAAATCCTGTTTGAAAACCTCACGCCGCTGTTTCCGACCAAACAGTTCAAACTGGAACGCGACATCAAGGCCGAAGAAAACATCACCAGCCGCGCCATCGACCTCGATTTCCCCCATCGGCCGCGGCCAGCGCGCCTGCTGGTGGCGCCGCCCGAAAACCGGCAAAACCGTGATGCTGCAAAACATCGCCCATGCGATTACCGCCAACTATCCCGACGTCGAACTCATCGTCCTGTTTGATTGACGAGCGTCCCGAAGAGTTACCGAAATGAGCCGTTCCGTACGCGGCGAAGTCGTCTCCTCCACCTTCGACGAACCGGCGCGGCGCCATGTTCAAGTGGCCGAAATGGTGATTGAAAAAGCCAAGCGTATGGTGGAACACAAAAAGACGTGGTCATCCTGCTCGACTCGATTACCCGCCTCGCCCGCGCCTACAACACCGTCGTGCCGACCTCCGGCAAAATCCTCACCGGCGGCGTGGATGCGCAACGCGCTGCACCGTCCCAAACGCTTTTCGGCGCCGCGCGAAACGCTGGAAGAAGGGCGGTTCGCTTACCATCATCGCCACCGCTCTGGTGGAAACCGGCAGCCGCATGGACGACGTGATTTACGAAGAATTTAAAGGCACGGGCAATATGGAACTGCACCTCGACCGCCGCATGGCCGAAAAACGCCTGTTCCCGCCATCAACATCAACAAATCCGGTACGCGCCGCGAAGAGTTGCTGGTGCCCGAACGACCAGTTGCAGCGCATGTGGCTCTTGCGCAAATTCCTGCATCCGATGGACGAAATCGAAGGGGCCAGCGAATTTTTGGTGGGCAAACTCAAAAGATTCTAAAAGACAACGACGATTTCTTCGAACTGATGCGCGGCAAATAAATCCGGCCGGGGCAGGGCGATTGACTGTTCAGGCTGCCCGTCGCTATACCGCCTGCCGGGGCTTTTCCTTGCAACCGGGATTTTTGCCGCGCAACCGCCTGAGAACCGAATGCTCGGTTTGCCTTTGTTCAGGGGGCCGTCTGAAAATCCGTTTTCAGACGGCCTCTATCTAATAATAGAGAGAGAAAAACCAGCAGACCGACGGGTATCCGATGACCGCAAAAATGAATTAGCAAAACCTGCTTTCCACAACGCTTCCGCACGAAGGCGGCGAAATCGTCGACGGTAACGCCGTCCACAGGAAGGGCGGATGCTGCGCACCGACTTCCACGTGATTACGACCGCGTGGTGTCCGGTTCGTTCCGCAGGCTGGGGCGTAAAACGCAGGTGCACTCCCGCTGGCCGAACACGACCTGACGCACAACCGACTGACCCACGGCGTGGAGAGTCGCCAGTGTGGGACGCAGCATCGGCAACCGCGTCGGCGTGATGTTGCAGGCGCGGGCGGCTTCCTGCCGGAAGGTAATACGCCGAGCGACATCGGCGCCGTGGTGCAGAGTCGCCTGCCTTGCACGCGTTTGGGCAACCCGCCGTTCGGCCATACCGGCGAAGATGCGTTGCGCCATTGGTTCAGAAACCCGCAAAACGGTAAATACCTGCAAGGTTTGAGCCAGGCTGAACGCAACGACGTGCAACTTATGAAGACAACGCGCACAGCCTGCAGTTTTGGCCAGCCTGGAAATGTATCCGAACGGCGGCGGAATCGCGCCTGACTTCGGCCACCATCGGCGCGCTGTTGAAATACCCGTGGACGACGCTGCACGAAAACGGTTTGAAAAATTTAATATCTATCAGACGGAGCTGCCGTTTATCCGCCGCGTGGCCGATGAATTGGGGTTGATCGAATTAGGCGCGGATTATTGGGCGCGCCACCCGTTGTCGATACCTGATGGAGGCTGCCGACGACATTTGTTATGCGTTGCTGGTTTGGAAGATGCCGTCGAGTTGGATTTTGCTGAGTGATGCCGAAGTGGAAAGCATCCTGTCGGAACTGACCTTCATCGAACCCACGCTGGCACGCCAGTCAGGGCCCGGCAGCGTTGCGCCATGCTGCGCGGCATCGCCATCGGACGAGGCCATCGAAGATGTGGCGCAAACCTTTATGATGCACCAGTCCGATTTGCTGGCAGGTTGTTTTCAAGGGTAAGGATTTGCTGGCGTTGTGCAGCCCGCTGTGCAGAATACACTGGAAAAAGCCAAAGAACTGGCCCGCACGCGCATTTTTCCCGCCACCATGCCAAAACTGATTGCACTGAAAATCGCCACTTTCCCCTTGCCTAGGGGTCGATTTTGGATTTGCTTGTTCCCGCTGCCTACGCGCTTGTTGTGGAGAAAAAACCGACGTTCGTAAATCGTTGGCATTGGAACTGTTGAAAAACAGCGAACCGATTCTCGAAAGCGACAGCCTCTATCAGAGCTTATATGAAGATTCTGGACTTTGCCGGCGGCATGACCGACAACGCGGCTGCAAAAATGGCCAGGGATTTGTCCGGTCTGGGAATACGCGGCTAGCCGTTGGTGCTGGCCTTGAAAGTTTTCAAATTCATATGCTTGTAACGTTTGGCGGAAAAATCGTTTAAAAAGGCTGGACAATACCGTCCGGTTTCTATATCATTCGCCCTTTCTTGAATCGCGCGCAGCAAGTCAGGCGCGGATTAGGATGCACCCGTAGCTCAGTTGGATGAGAGTATCTGGCTACGAACCAGAGGGTCGGGCGTTCGAATCGCTCCGGGTGCGCCACAGAGAATATTCCGCGCCCATCGTCTGGCGGTTGAGGACATCGCCCTTTCAGCGGCGGTAACCGGGGTTCGATTCCCCGTGGGCGTGCCAGTTTACGGACTCTCCGACGTTGTGTCGGGGAGTCTTTTTATTTAACCGCAAATAATCGAGGCCGTCTGAAAACGTTGTAAAAAGGATGTTTCGAGACGGCCTTTTCTCTAGCTAAAAATTGTTTGGCATAATGGAAACTTTTTATCCGCCTTTGTTTCTCTAATGCGAAAAAATAAAAATAAAAGCGGCAGCGATACCGTTCTTTCCGCCGAACCTGCCTTGTTTGGCGGGTGCGGAAAATAGAAACAGTCAATCGGTCTCTCATTTTTGTTTTGGCAATTCAAGCGGATATGGTGCGGTGGGCTATGACGGCGCCTGTCAGGGTGTTTTATAATATCTTATCGAAATATGCAGACGGTTTTGGGTTCGGACGGGGCAGGCGGTTTGAGGCCTTTTGCTTGATTCCCGATTTGTGCCGAAAAGGCCGTCGATTTGTAAATATTACTGTAAACCAATTATGAGACCGATTATGGAACACACAGGGTTGGCGGCGGGTTTGGTCTGCTGTTCGGCAGCGGCGTTTTAATACCATACCGTTTATTTCAACCAGCGGGGTAAAATCACGGCGACGATGTCGTCGGTGGCTTATGTCCGCCAGTATCAGGTTGATGCGGGTATGGCGCAGGTGCAGGATTTTATTATCCGTCGATGAAAAGTATTCCGACCCGTATCAGGTATCGGCAGCCCAGATTAAAGGATTTCGTGCCGGTGCTGGGCAACGGTACGCTGACGTTGTGGCATTTCAACGGCCAGATGGTTGGTCCGTACCGCAACAACAAACCGCACGGCGAGTGGATAAACTGGTATCCGAACGGTAAAAATCGGCGGTGATGCCGTATGCGAACAGCGGGTTGAGCGAAGGCACGGGTTCGCGCTACTACCGTAACGGCGTCAAGGAAAAGCGAAATCCAGTTTGAAAAACGACAAGGCCAACGGTTATTGGAAGCAATGGTATGCCGACGGCGGCCCGAAAAACCGAAATGATGATGGTCAACGACAAGCCGACCGAGATTATCAGTTGGAACGGGGACGGCCGCCTGTTGTCCGGAAATCACCATTACCAACAGCCGCCGCAACGGCATCGTGCTGGACTGGCATGACGACGGGGCGAAGAAATCGGAAGCGGTGTATGTGGATGACCAGTTGGTGAAGAAACCTATTGGGACGAAGAAGGCAACGAGATTGGATTGAAACAGTTGAAACAAAAGGCCGTCTGAAAATGTCAGACGGCCTTTGTATATTGATTGCCGAAGGCAACGGTGAGTGGTGCTTATTCTTCACCCAAAAGCTGTTCGCGTGTCAGCAGCGGGAAGACGAAGCCGTCGCGCGCCGCTGGTTTCCAACCAGGTGAACGGCAGCTCGGATGAGGCGAGCTTCGAGGATGTCGCGGTTGTGGCCGATTTCCACCAGCAGTACGCCGCGCGGATTGAGGGTGTTTGGCGGCGTGCGGGATGATGCGGCGGGTGGCGTCCAAACCGTCCGTGCCGCTGCCGAGGGCGAGTTCGGGTTCGTGCCGACGTATTCGTCAGGCGGGGTTTCCACCGATTCGCGCGCGTCGACGTAGGGCGGGTTGGAGACGATGAGGTCGTAGGTATCGTCAGGCGCTTCGAACAAATCGGTGTGGATGAGCCGGACGCGTTCTTCCAGCCCGTATTCTTCGATATTGACGGCGGCGACTTCGAGGGCGTCAGACTCAGGTCGACGGCGTCGATTTCGGCGGCAGGGTGAGTGGTGCGCCATCTGGATGGCGAGGCGGCCGCTGCCCGTGCACAAAATCAGGGTGCGCGGTGTACCCAGCTCGTTGTGTTCTATCCACGGCGGCAGCGGGTCGCCGAGCAGCTCGTGAGATGAACGAACGCGGCACGATGACGCGCTCGTCCACACTAGAAATCGAAGTCGCCCTGCCAAAGCCTGGTGCGTCAGGTGAGGCGACAGGGTACTGCGCTCGGTTACGCGCCGCTCTATCAGTCAGTACTTCTTCTTTTTCGCTTTTGCAGCAGTTTGGCGTCGAGATACGGCTCCAGCGTGTCGAGCGGCAGGTTTAAAGGTAGTGCAGAATCAGATAGGCGGCCTCGTCGTGGGCATTATCGGAGCCGTGCCCGAAAAACAGTTCGGCATCGTTGAAACGGCTGACGGCGAAGCGCAGGATGTCGCGCACGGTGGAGAGTTCTTGGGCGGCTCCAGGCAAACATGGCTGGTTTCCGTATTGAAGGATGTAGGGCGCAATTATGGCAGAAGGCCGTCTGAACCGCCGCCGCGGGTTTCAGACGGCCTGTATTCTCGGCAATATGCGGATATGCCTTTATCGTTTGGAGCCAAAATATGCCGCACGTTATTCTTCTGCACGGTCTGCACATGCACGCGTGGGCGATGACCGTTTGCCGCTTTGCTGAAGAACAGGGTTTCACCGTCGACACTTTCGGTTATTACAGCGTGGCGAGACGTTGCCGCAACATGCCGCCGCCCTGAACCGCTGTCGAGACAGGCCGGTACGGCGGCGGGCCGCTGCATTTCGTCGGCCATCAGCTTGGGCGGGCTGGTGTTGCGCCATTTTGCCGCCGCTCATCCCGATAAAGTGAGCGGGCGCATCGTAACGCTGGGAACGCCGCATTGCGGCAGTATGGCGGCGGAACGGGTCAAAGCATGGGCTTGGGTACGCCGCTTTTTGGGCGGTTCCTACCGTTACGCGCTCGACGGCGGCGCGCCGCCTGCCGTCGGGCATCGAACTGGGCGGTATTGCGGGCAGCAAAGCCGCAGGGGTTTGGGCCGGATGCTCGGACTGCACGGCAGCCAGGACGGTACGGTTTTGGTCGGGGAGACCCGCTGCCCGGGCATGGGCGGACACATCGTGCTGCCGGTCAGCCACAGCGGGATGATATTCAGCCGGACGGTGTCGGAACAGACGGCGCATTTCCTGCGCTGCGGCAGATTTTTGCAGCCTTGACCCCGAGGCTGTCTGAAAAATCTATTTTGCAATGAATTGTCGAAATTTCGGCCAAATTTCCAAAAATCGTGCTGGAAAACTGTTTTTTCAGACGGCCTCAAGCATATAAAATGCCAAAAATTTAAAAACATTTATCTGGGAACGACAATATGTTCAGTTTCAAATCATTGCTCGAAATGCCGCGCTGGGAGGCGCTGCTGGTCGCTAGTGGTGCTGATTGCGGGCATGGGTTTACACCATCATTTCGCTGGGCTGGCTGCCGCATGTGTCGATCGTTACCGCCATTTCCGCGCTGCTGGCATACGGCCTGTGCCGCGGCCTGAAATACTGGCGACATGCAAAGCGGCATGGTCGGCGCGGTCGGGCAGGGCATGGGCGCGATATACCTGTTTTTCTTCATCGGGCTGATGGTGAGCGCGCTGATGATGAGCGGTGCGATTCCGACGCTGATGTGTACGGCTTCGGCTTGATTTCGCCGACTTATTTCTATTTTTCCGCCTTCGCCCTCTGCTCGGTCATCGGCGTGGCCATCGGCGGCAACCTGACCACCTGCGCCACCGTCGGCGTGGCGTTCATAGGGGATAGGGGGCGGCGTTTCATCGCCGGTTGGCGATGACGGCGGGGGCGATTGTTTCCGGCGCGTTTTCGGCGATAAAATGTCGCCGCTGTCGGACAGACCGGCATCGCGGCCTCCATCGTCGGCATCGATTTGTTCGAACACATCAAAAACATGATGTATCGACCATTCCCGCGTGGGTGGTCAGCGCGGCGTTAATGCTGTGGCTGCTGCCCAACGTTGCCGCCAATGATTTGAACAGCGTCGACGTTTTTCCGCACTCAGCTTGAGGCCACAGGGCTGATTCACACCTATTCGCTGGTTCCGTTCGGCCTTTTGGTGGTGCTGGCGCTGATGCGCGTCAACGCCGTGGTCACCATGCTGTTTACCATCGCCGCCGCGCTGGCCGTTACCTATTTCCACAGCACGCCCGATTTGCAGCAGCTCGGCGCGTGGTTTACAGCAGCTACAAACTCGAAGGCGATGCGTTTAAGGACATCGCCAAACTGATTTCGGCGCGGCGGGCTGGAGGCATGTTCTTCACCCAGACCATCGTGATTCTCGGCATGAGTTTGGGCGGGCTGCTGTTTGCCGTGGGCGTGATTCCCAGCCTGCTTGATGCGGTGCGCGCGTTTCTGAACAACGCCGGCCGCGCCACGTTCGGCGTCGCCGCCACCTCGGTGGGCGTGAATTTCCTCATCGGCGAGCAATACCTCCAGCATCCTGCTGGCGGGCGAGAACCTTCAAACCCGTATACGACAAGCTCGGCCTGCATTCGCGCAAAGCCTCTCGCGCGCGCTGGAAGACGCAGGCACGGTCATCAACCCGCTGGTGCCGTGGAGCGTCTGCGGCGTGTTCATCAGCCACGCGCTGAACGTGCCGGTGTGGAGATACCTGCCGTATGCGTTTTTCTGCTATCTGTGTCTGGTGCTGACGCTGTTGTTCGGCTGGACCGGCTTTACGCTGACCATAGCCGGTGCCTTGCGATGCAAGCCGGAACTTCCGATTCAGATTCGGCTTTTTATGATGCCTGACGAAGCGCGAGGCCGTCTGAAAAAGGGGAATCCGTTTCAGACGGCCTTTCATATCGGCTTTCGGCCGTCGGGCGGCACATGACGCATCCACCGATTTAATTTATCATAAATAAAAACTATTAAAAGGAATTGTTACTATGTTGCGTTATGCGCTGCCGTGTTGGGCGGCGGGTGTGGTGTTGTCGTTCGCGCTGCCGTCCGTGCCGCACTGGGCGGGATGGGCGGCGGCCTCTGTGCGCGGCGGCAGCGGCGGAAATTCAGGCCGGCTGGCGGGATTGTTGTTCCTGCTGGCGGGAGCGGCCTACGGCGTGTGGCGCGCACGGAAGCGGCGTTGCAGCGCCAGTGGCCGTTAGACAGGGGTCGGAACGGCGCAACTGGTCGTCGAAGTGGCGGACATGCCGCGGCGGGACGGCAGAGCGGGTGCGGTTTACCGGCAACGCGCAGGACGGGCAGGGGCGGCAGGTTTACGCTGCTGCTGTCGGACTACCGCCTGCGCGATTGGCCGGTGGGCGGCAGGTGGCGGGTGTCGGCGCGGGTCAGGCCGGTGGTCGGCGAAGTCAATCTGCGCGGGCTGAACCGCGGGCGTGGGCCTTATCCAACGGCATCGGCGGAATCGGCTCGGTCAGCGGGACGCGTGCGGCTGAAGCGGGCGGCGGGGGCATTGCCGTCTGGCGCGACGCGGTCAGCGCCGCTGGCAGGGCGTGCGAGACCGGCGGACACGATTTTCAGACGGCCTCGGCCTGATGCAGGCCTGAGCATGGGCGAACAGTCGGCGCTGCGGCCGAACTGTGGCGGGCGTTCCGCCGATGTGGGACTGACGCATCTGGTCAGCATTTCAGGGCTGCATGTTACGATGGTGGCGGTGTTGTTCGGCTGGCTGGTCAGGCTGTCGTTGCGGCGGCTGCGCTGGTGCCGTCAGACCGCGGCTGTGGGTGCTGGCCCGGCGGGTTGGCCAGCGCGCTGCTGTATCCCGTGCTGGCCGGTTTTCCGTGCCGACCCAGCGCAGCGTGCTGATGCTGGCCGTGTTCCGCATGGGCGTGGTGGCGCGGCAGCGGCGCGTCGAGGCTGGGACGGCTGGTGGCGGGCGCTGGCGGCGTGCTGCTGTTCGACCCGTCGGCGGTACTGGGCGTCGGCACCTGGCTTTCGTTCGGCCTGAGTGGCCGCGCTGGTGTGGTGTCGGCAGGCCGTCTGAACGCTGCGCGGCCGGATGGCGGCGGTACGCGAAGCCAGTGGGCAGCTTCGCTGTTGTCGGTGGTGCTGCTGGGCTATCTGTTCGCCTCACTGCCGCTGGCCAACCCGCTGGTGAATGCGCTGGCGATTCCGTGGTTTTCGTGGTGCCCGGCCCGCTGGCGCTGCTCGGCTCCAGTATTGCCGTTCGCACCGTTGCAGTGGACGGCGGCGGCATTGGCGGAATAACGTTGCGGCTGCTTGTGTTTCTGGCGGACACGCGCGAAGCGGCCGTTGCCCGCACGCCCCTGCCGCTGGCGGTATTGGCCGCAGTTGCCGCGCTGCTGGCGCTGCTGCCGCGCGGTGCAGGCGAGGCCGTTCGCGTGGCTGGTGCTGGCGGGCTTTGCGTTTTTACCGTCCGCAGCGGTTGCCGAGCCGTCTGAAAGCGGTGGTGATGGACGCGGGGCGGGGGCTTTCGGTGCTGGTGCGGACAAAGACACGATTTGCTGTTTGACACGGGCACGGCGCAGGCCCATCGGCGGCGGGCATCGTACCAGCCTGAACGCCTTGGGCGTGCGCCGTCTGGACAGGCTCATCCTGTCGCACCACGATAACGACCGACGGCGGCTTCCAAGCCGTGACCGACAGCAGGGGCAGTGGCGCGGATAACGGCAGGGGCAGCCGAATTTTACCGCAGGCGGAACCCTGCCGCGAAACGCAGTGGCAGTGGGACGGCGTGCGGTTCGAGCTGCTGAGGCCGTCTGAAAACGCGCGAGCCTGGAGGGCAACGACCGGGCTGCGTCCTGCGGGTGGTGGCGGGCGGCGACGCGCTTTTGGTAACAGGGCGATTTGGGGCGGCGCGGCGAGGCGGAGCTGGTCGGGAAATACGGCGGCGCGTTGTACAGTCAGGTTTTGGTGCTGGGGCACCACGGCAGCGACACACCGCCTCGTCGGGCCTGTTTCCTGCACGCCGTGTCGCCGCAATATGCCGTTGCCTCCAGCGGCTACGCCAATGCCTACAAACATCCGGCCGCCGCAGTGCAGGCGCGGGTGAGGCGCACGGCATCACCCTGCTGCGTACCGATTTGTCGGGCGCGCTGTTGTTCGAACTGGGCGACGGCAGCGTATACCGAGCCGTCTGAAAACATGGAAGCCTTATTGGCAGAGCCGTTTGACGGTTAGGGCCGCGCGGCGTTTCGACTTAGCGCTCCGGCGGCGGTAAGGTATATTACGGCACCCGCGGCGGAACGCCCCCATGCCAGCCGCCCGCCAAGCAGAGTCAGGATTTATGACATCATTCGGAAAAGAAACATTCGGCAGCCTTCTGTCTGCCCTGCGCTCATCCTGCGTTTCGCCGCCGTCAACTGCGCGACGAAGCGCTGGCCGAAAAGCATCGTGCAGGGACGCTTGCCGCCGCATGGGACAATCAGCGGCAGTTCCGCGGAGAAGCGGGCCTGAAAACATGGGTGATAGCCATCTGAAAAATAAAATCACCGACCATTTCCGCCGCAGCAGGCGCGGCGGCATCAGTCTGGAAGGCCTGCAACGGGAAAACGAGGCCATAGACGAAGCGTGGCGCGCCTGTTTCGATGCCGACGGCCACTGGCTCGATTCCGCCTCGCCCGCGCAGTGGCGGCCGCCGGAAGACTACGCCGAGCAGCGGGACTTTTTCCGCACGCTGGAAAGCTGCCTGGGCGGCCTGCCCGAAGACACCGCCCGCATTTTTCTACCTGCGCGAAATCATGGGCATGGGTGGACGAAATATGCGGCCGGTTCGACATCAACAAGACAACTGCTACGTCATCCTGCACCCGCGCCCGCAACGGCCTGCGCCGCTGCCTGCAACTGCGCTGGTTTGATTCGGACGCCTGAGGAGGAAAAACATACTCAAATGCCGCGAAGCCTGCAAAAGCTGCTTTCCGAAAGCGCAAGACAGAAACTGACCCGCGCGAACGCCTTTCGCTCAAACTGCACCTGTTTGCCTGCATCCAGTGCCGCCGCTACCGCAAACGGCTCGCCTTTTCGCGCGCGAACCTCGAAGTGGCAGCAGAAACTGCCCTGATGCCGTTTTATCTGCGGCGGCAGAACGAAAAATAGCCGAGCCTTTCGTTTCAGACGGCCTTTAGCATCTTTTGAGGCCGTCTGAAATTCCGCTAGCGTTCGGCGGCTGCCGCGGGCGGCCTTATCGGACCGCCGTTCGCTTGATACCGAAGGGGGCGGCGGTCCGTTTGTTCGAGCCGCCTGCCGCCGCCCGTTTTTCCAACGGCTGCGTTTTCCTATATACTGGACCTGTCCCGCCCGCGACGGGCGCAATCATTGTTGACTAACGGAGACAACCTATGTTGATACTGGCCGTGCTGACGGTGTTCTCTTCCCTGTTCGTGATTGAGCGGCTGCGGCTACAACACCATGCAGGGGAGCAGGGACGAGGGCGGCCAATGCCGCGTGGTCAGGTGCTGAACCAATACCAGCGCCGCGCCGACCTGATACCGAATCTGGTCAATACGGTCAAAGGTTATGCCAAGCACGAAGACGAAGTGCTGACCAAGGTAACGGAAGCGCGCAGCAAAGTCGGCAACATCCAAATGACGGCGGAAGACGCGACCGATCGAGAAACTCAAGCGGTTCCAGCAGGCGCAGGGCGAACTGAGCAGCGCGTTGTCCCGTTTGCTGGTGGTGTCGGAAGAGTACCCGCAGTTGAAAGCCGACCAGGTTTCCGCGATTTGCGAAGGCGCAGCTCGAAGGCACGGAAAACCGCATCACGCTGGCGCGCAACAACTACATCAAATCCGTGCAGACCTATAACACGACCATCCGCCGGTTTCCGGATAACCTGACCGCCAAAATGTTCGGCCTGGAAACGGCGTGCGAACTTCAGCGTCGAGAAAACGAAATCGGCAGTGTCCACCGCGCCCAGTATCGTTCTGATACGGCGCAGAGGCCGTCTGAAAAAGTTTCAGACGGCCTCGAACTGTTTCGAGGAGAAAGCCATCATGCTGCTACCTGCAATACAAAGGCTGGGTGCACGTTTCTGGCCGTGCTGTTTGCCTGCGTGCGGCTGTTTTGCCGCCGACCTGACTTCGTTCCCAAGCTGACCGATCCGGTAGTGGATACCGCGCAGATGTTGCAGCCCGAAGAACGCGAAGAGCTGAACGGGCACCTGCTGCAATCACAGCCGTGAGAGGCAGCCAGATTGCCGTGCTGACCGTGCCGGCCATCGGTCCGGAAACGCCGTTCGACTACTCAGCGCGGGTGATGGAGGAATGGAAGCTGGGTCCGCAAAGACGTCAGCGACGGCGTTTTGCTGCTGCTGGTGCGCGACGAGCGCAAAACCCATCTGGCGGTGGGGGCGCGGCCTGGAGGTGCGATTCCCGACGTGTACGCCAAACGGATACTGCAAGACGTGCTCAGCCCCTACCTGCGCGAGGGAAGACCGGCGAAGGCGTGGCGGCGGTGGCTCAGATTGAAAAACTGATTGCCGGCGAAAAACTGCCCGAAAGCCTCGACGCAATCCGATGCCGCGGATGACAGAATGGGCAATTTGTTGGTGTTGCTGGTTGTCTCTTGTTTTCATCGGCGCATTTTTAAAAAATGTGTTTCGGCCCCTCAATCAGCAGCCTGCTGACCGGTTCGTCGGCTTTCGGTGCGGCCTTGATGCTGGGTTTGGGCGTACAGGCGACGCTTGTCGCCGGACTGATTATGACGGTGCTTCACTGATCGGTTTCAGCGGTCTTTTAAGATCGCGGAGATTTTCATTTCCGGACGGCGGAGGCGATGGGGGCGGCTGGCGACAGCGGCGGAAGCGGTGGCTGTCATCGGCGGCGTGGCGGCGGTTTCGGTGAGTGGCGGCGGCAGCTTCGGCGGCGGCGGCGCATCAGGAGTTGGTAATGGAACAAAACAGATTCAAACGCCTGTGGCGCGCACTGGCTGAGCCCCGCCGCAGGGTGGAGCGGCACTTTCCACCAGCGGATTTTGCAACGCCTCAGCCGTGAAATCGGCGCTTCGGAACACCATCGGGGGCAGGGTGCGTTTCGTCATCGAGTCGCACTATCCCGCTTCGGCCGTATGGAACAGGGTGGAACCGCGCACCCGCGCACTGCAATGGTTCAGCGGTGGGCGTGTGGGATACCGGGGAAAACAGCGGCGTGCTGGTGTATGTGTCGTTTGCCGACCGCGTTATCGAAATCGTGGCCGACCGCGGTATCGCCGCCAAAATCGACCAGCCGCGCTGGCAGGACATTGCACGACACGATGCGGCGGCATTTCCTGAACGGCGATTATGTGAGACGGGCTGGAGCGGGGGCTGCGGGGAAACGGACAAGCTGCTGGTGCAGCATTTTCCGCGTTTTCAGACGGCCTCAACCGACGGCTGCCAAACGACGTGGTGTGAAATAGCGTTCGAGGGCCGTCTGAAAATTCCCCGCGCCCATTTTTCAGACGGCCTCGACGCAAATAAAAACGCCTGCCGGACGGTTTTCCGGCGGGCGTTTTCTTTTCCCGCTTAACGGGCGGCCTTCCAGAATCCCGCCGTGCGAAAAACCGTCATGCCGAGCAGGGAAGCCGGCCAGAGCCGAGCCATGAGGCGGCGGTGTCCCAGTTTTTCAGACCGAGGGCCAGCGGCGCGTCGGAACCGCCGTTGAGTAACGGAAGCGGCGATAACGAAGGCCATCGCCACGCCAATCAGGCTTTCGCCGACAATCAGGGCCGGCGGCAAACAGCGTGCCGGTGCGGTCGGCGCGTTTCGAGGCTGCTTTCGGCATCGCTCGAGCAGGTGCGGATGCGGGATTTCAGCCATGCGGCAAGGAATCGCGCCGACGACAATCGGCATATTGACCGACGGCGGCAGGGTAGATGCCCATGCCCACCGCCAGCACGAGGCAGCGCCAGCCGGTTGCCGGAACTTTTTCTTCAGTATGAAATCGACGATAATCAGCGCCACGCCGATGCCGACGCCGGTGAAGTGTAATTCATTGCAGGTTGTGCGCGAAAATGCCCTGCGTGATGGTGGTCATCAAAGTTGCCTGCGGCGCGGCCAGCGCCTGCGATGCGTCCATGCCCGCGCGCGGCATGGCGCCGGTGAAACCGTAGGCTTCGTACAGCGATTCAGCACGGGCGAAACCACAATCGCACCGGCGACGCAGCCGATAATCAGCGCAATCTGCTGCAAACGCGCGTAGGCCTTAACCAGATAGCCGGTTTTTCAAGTCTTGCGGGTTGTCGTTGAAATCGAAGCCACGCAGATGACCGCCGAACCGCAAAACAGCGTCAGCGCCAGCGCAAACTGACGGTTGCCCTCGTCGGCAAAACGGTCGACGATTCGCCGACCGCCAGCAGCACCAGCGAAATCACCACAATCGATACGATGCCGATGCGAAAATCGGGCTGGCGGACGAACCGACCAGCCCGCGCATATGACCGCAGGCCGCCGCCACCGGAAGCCGATAACCGAAGTCAGCAGCGTGCACACCACCACCAGCGTCCAAAGCGATGCCCGCGGACATTTGTGCCGCCGCGATAAGTGGTAGAAGCTGAAACCCAGCAGCGCATCATGCCCGAAACAATCAGAATCATGGACTTGGGCGACAACGATCCTGTTCCGTGCGCTCGGCGGAAGCCGGAACCGCTGCCGCTGAACGTCCCGAACGACAGCCTCATGCCTTCGGCCATCGGTTTGGCCAGCATAGTCAGCGTCCATACTGCGGCGATACCGATGGTGCCCGCGCTCGGTGACGGACTTTCCTTCAAAGCTGCATGGCGAGCAGTCATGATCCATGTCGGACGGTTGCGGAATGATGTTGGAAAAATACGGCACAGCGCCGCCCAGGCGATAAAGATGCCGACCAGAATGGCGATGCCGCCGGTCAGTCCGACGCAGATAACCCGCGCCGAGCAGGGCCAGCGAAAAGCCCATCGGCAGTTGGAAAATGCGCGTTGCCGCTTTGAACCAGTGGCTGGCGCTGTCCGGAAATCACGCGCAAGCCGCCGGACAGGAAGCTCATCGAGTCCGGCCCAGCAGCCCGCCGACAGGTTTCGCGCACGCCGCTGTCGCCGCTGACGTCCTTGTTCCGCGTCTTCATGTTCGCCGCTGCCGACTTTCAGAGTTTTCCGCCGCCGCTCACGCCTTCGGGGTAGGGGCGGGCTGCTTTCACCACCATCGCGTAACGCGGCAGCGGTACGGTGAAAAATCACTCCCAAGATGCACGCCGACAGCACGGCAGCGTGGTCTGCCAAAACGGAAAAGCCGTTCAGTAGCCCGCCATCAGCGGTCCGGGCAGCACGAAGATAATCGTTGAAAGCGTGCCCGCCGCCGAAGCCTGCGTCTGCACCGCCATATGTATTTTCCGAATATTGCTGCCTTTGAAGAATTTCGAAAAACCGCCATCGAAATCACTGCGGCCGGAATCGACGTGGCGAAAGTCAGGCCGACTGAAAGGCCGAGATATACGTTGGATGCGGTAAACACTACCGTAATCAGCGCGCCCAAAATCATGCCGCGCAGACGTCAGCTCGCGCCAGCCCGCGTAGGGGTCTCTGACGTGGGTTGCGAGCATGGTTGTCCTTTCGTTAGTTGGATGGATAAACAGAATATTGTTGCCTGAACGGGCAAATGTCAAGGAAAGTACGGATGCGGCAGGGAAGGGCGGCTGCCTTGAGAGCAGGCTGAGGCCGTCTGAAAATCCCGACGGTTTTCAGACGGCCTCTTGAGCGGACATTCTGACGCTACAGCAGCAGTTTGCCCGGATTCATGATATTGTACGGGTCGAGATGGGCTTTCACCGCGCGCATCAACGCCAGTTCGGACTCGGTGCGCACCCGTGGCAGCCAGTGTTTTTAATGGTGCCGATGCCGTGTTCGGCGGCGATGGTGCCGACTGTCCTGCAAAAACTATTTTCGTAAACGATGGTGTTGATGATGTCCTCGTATTCGTAAACGTCGTTGCCCATGATTTCGGGCGGGGAAGGTGTTGTAGTGCGAGGCTGCCGTCGCCGAGATGGCCGAAGCAGACGATTTCGATGTCGGCGAAACCGCGCTTTCAAGGCGGGCGCGCAACGGTGGACAGAAAGGCGGCGACGCGGGCTATCGGCAGGGGCGATGTCGTGTTTGATGCTGGTGCCGAGGCTGCGTTGCGAAGCGGAAATATTTTCGCGCAACGCCCACAAATCGTTGCGTTCCTGTTCCGATTGCGCCAATACGCTGTTTTCCAAACCGCGTTCGAACAGAAATTCGGCCGAATCGGTCGAGCCAGTTCCGGATCAGGGACGGAATCGGTCAATTCCAGCAGGATGTGCCATTCGGCTTCGACAGGCTTTTTGAATGTTGCTGAAACCGGAAGACAGCTCAGCGCAAAGCGGCTGATAAAGCTCGAAACTGCACAGCCTTTCGGCGAAATGCCCCTGAATCAGGGTCAGCAGCCTTACCGCCGATTCGATGTCGGGCAGGCCGACCCACGCAGTTGCGGTGGTTTGCGGCAGGGCAAACAGTTTCAGCGACGCGCCGGTAATCACGCCCAGCGTTCCCTCGCTGCCGATAAACAGATGGCGTAAGTCGTAGCCGGTAGTGTTTTTGTGCAGCGGGTGCAGGTGGGAGACGAGGCTGCCGTCGGGCGGGACGGTTTCCAGCCCCAATACCAGGTCGCGCATCGTACCGTAACGCAAAACGTTCAGTCCGCCCGCATTGCAGGGCGATATTGCCGCCGATTTCGCACGAACCTTGGCTGGCAAGGCTCAGAAATAAACGTCCCGCTTCGGCCGCAGCTTGTTGTGACGTTTTTGCAGGACGGCACCTGCGTCAACCGTGATGCTGTTGTCTGCAAGGTTGATTTCACGGATGCGATTTGAGTTTGGACAGGTTCAGCAAAACGCCGTTTTCGGCCACCGCCGCCCCGCAATCCGGTATTGCCGCCTTGAGGGGTAACGAGGGATTTTTGTGTTTGAAACAGAAGCGCATGATGTTTTGCACGCTTTCTACGGAACGCGGTTGCACACAATGTCGGGGAGGACGTAAACCGCCGGCGCTGGTCGGTAAGCAGGTCGGGGGACGGTTCGAGTAATTTCGTTGCCGTCGAAGGAAGAGGCGTAGTTGAGCGTAGAGGTCTGGATGCGTCATATTGTTTGGGCAACGGGCCGGAGGCAGTCTGAAAAGGGAAAAATAAAAAGCAGGATACATGAAGTATCCTGCTTTGTATCTGTAAAGCGTATTATTTAGCAGCTCCGCTGGCAGCAGAAGACAGCGCTGTCGGCAGCAGAAGCGGCGGCGTCAGCGGCAGAAGCGGCAGCGGAAGCAGCAGTATCGGCGGCACCGGTAGCGGCAGAAGCAGCAGCGTCGGTAGCGGAATCAGCGGCAGAAGCAGCAGCGTCGTCGCAGCGGAAGCAGCAGCATCCATAGCCGTTAGAAGCAGCGGGAAGCAGCAGTATCGGCAGCTTTGTCGGCACCACCGCAGGGCAGCCAGAGGCTAAAGACAACAAAGCAGCAGCAAATAGAGATTTTTCATTTTGTATTACCTTCTTTTTAAATCGATTTAAAATTTAACTAAAACGGCCGCGAACGGCCCCTGACAGTAAAATTCATTGCTGAATTTCCTCAATTATGCCGCACTGCATGATGACGATGCAACGGACTCGGATATTAAGGAAGGCATGAGATGTACTGCTGGTTGTGAAAGTGGCATTTTTAGTTCCGTAAATCATGAAAATTTATTACCTGCGCTTTTTGACCCAGCTGGGTTAAACGATTTATATATCAGCGTGTTGACTGATTTTTATTGCTTGAGAAAAATATATTTCAGATGATATTCGGAGGTCGGATATAAAAGAGTATGGTTGTGAAAAATGCAACAAAAACTAAAAAATTTTCAAAATTTACCATTTGCAGGTTGCAGAAGTTAAATCAAGTATGTACTGAGCCATGTATTTTACAGCATGGGGCGGTTAAGGGTGTCGGGCTGTGCTAGAATGCGGATTCCGGTGTTTGTCGGAAACCTGCCGGCGGACATGCGGCCAATAACCCTGATAAAAGGATAGTAAATGGCTATTGCTAAAAAATTCTGCGGTATCGCTTCACTATGAAATGTTTGATGCGACAATCAGTTGCTGGATAAAACGGAAGAACCGATTGTGTGTACCTGCACGGCGGTTACGACGGCATTTTCCTTTGGTGGAAGAGGCGTTGCACGGTAAAGAGGTAGACGATACGGTGGATGTGGTGTTGTCGCCGGACGATGCTTTCGGCGAACAGATCCGGAGCTGGTGCGTGTCGAGGATGTCAGCGTTTTCCGGTTGAAGTGGAGCGGGAATGATGTTCGAGGCGGACGACCCTGCAACCGGTGACGTGATTGTTTACCGTGTTACCGATGTGGCCGACAGCAAGGCGGTGGTGGACGGCAATCATCCGTTGGCCGGTAATACGTTTTAAAAGCGACGGTGGACAGCATCCGCGACGCACCGACGAGGATCGCCCGGCCATATCCACGAGTCCGCACGGCCATCATCATTAAGAAGTTCGGTATCGTCAGTATCCGAGGCCGTCTGAAACAAACCAGTTTGTTCAGACGGCCTCTTGATTACTATGCGAGCGGGGCCGCCAAAACCGTTAATACGCACGATTCAACATTATATTGCTAGTGCGCGAAATATAATGAGATAAATTTTCAAATGGAAAAATTAAAATTTTTGGTTTTATATCAAATCAAGCAAGAAATATATTGGCGAGTATGGCGGATTACCTGAAATTACATTTATGGCCTCTGCCAATCTGTATTAAGATAAACTTTGAATAAAAATGAAACTATTGACGGAATTGTTGCCATGAATGACAACGTTTTTGACGGAGCGGGCCGCAGGGTTTGAGCATCGATGCCGGTTTTTACGACATCAACGGAATGTACCACGTTACGAAACCCGAAGTGATGGAGGCCATCGTCCATGCTTTGCAGCAGAACCACGTTTCAGACGGCCTTTTTCAGGCGGCCTCTATGATGATACGGTTGCGCTGCACGAATTTCGGCAGGAGCGGGTGAGGCGTACCGGCCGAGTCTCTGATGCTCAAACGGTGATGGTGAGGACCGAAGGCGGAGAAACGCTGCCTGCCCGATTATGTGAAGAGAACGGCAGCGCATGGGTGCTCCTGCCGGAGCTGCCTTGCGGTTATCACAATTTGTCGGTGTACGGTGACGGCAAAGTTATCGGAGTGATGCTGATCGTTGCGCCGGATACGGTTTACCGGCCGGCAGGTCTTTCAGACGGCCTGCGGATGAACGGGCTGACCGTGCAGCTTTACGGCCTGCGTTCCCCAGCGCAACTGGGGCATAAGCGATTTTACCGATTTGGCGCAACTGATGGGATGCGGGCGGGCGCGGGCTTGAGTTTGTCGGCATCAATCCGCTGCACGCGCTGTTTACGTCGCAGCCGGCGTTTGCCAGCCCGTACAGTCCGTCTTCGCGTTCGCGGCTGAATCCGGGTTTATTTGGATATGGAACAGGTCGGCGCGTTTTCTTATTCCGAAAAAGCGCGCAAGTGGCTGAACCGGTCCGCGCTTAAAAACGCCTGGCCGCATTGCGTCTGACCGATACGGTGGCGTACGCTCGGTGTGGGAACTGAAACGAGATGCGCTGCAAAATCGCGTTCGATGCTTTTGAACAAGACGGCGAGCGCGCAGGCGCAGTTGGACAGGGCGGCGTTTCAGGACTTTTGTGGCCCGTGAAGGCGGCGATTTGTACGGATTCGGCCTGTTTGAGGGCGCTCGACCAGTATTACGGCAAAACGGACGCGGCTGGCTGGACGGTCTGGCCGGAGGAGTTCCGCGACCCGTATAGCAAGGCCGTGCAGAATTTCGCCAAGTCGCACGGGCGGGAAATCCACTTTATATGTGGCTGCAATGGCTCTGTGCCGAACAGCTCGCCAAAGTCAACGAGGCGGCGGAACGTAACGGGGTGAAACTCGGCATCTACGGGATTTGGCCGTCGGCGCGGCCAGGAGCAGCGCAGATACTTTTCAGCTTGACCGCGGCAGCTACTGTATGGATATGTCCGTCGGCGCGCCGCCCGACCCGATGGGGCCGACGGGACAAAAACTGGGAGACCTGCCGCCGTTGAATCCGCAGGCGCTCAAGCGCGCGGGTTATCGCAAGTTTGCTGAAATTTTGCGTAAAACATGCATTTGTACGGTGTGTTGCGCATCGATCATGTGATGGCGTTGTGCCGCCTGTGGTGGGTGGTCGGCGACAAAACGGCGGATTTCGGCGCGTATAGTGCATTATGACGCTCCGGTCATGTTCGCCATACTGGCTCTGAAGCCACCGCAACCGCTGCGTGGTCATCGGCGAGGATTTGGGTACGGTGCCCGACGAGGCGCGCCATCTGCTCAACCATTACAAAGGTTTTCCTTTACAAGGTCATGTATTTCAGCAAAAACCAAGATGGCTTCGAGCTGCCGGAGCATTATCCGGTACGGTCCGTTACGGTGATCAGCACCCACGATGTCAGCGCCGCTGGCCGGATATTGGACGGGATGCGATTTGGAAATCATGCACTGGCTGGGTACGCTGCCCGATGATGCGGCTTTTCAGACGGCCTCGGAACAACGCAAACGCGATAAGGCCGATTTGTTCGCCAAACTCAAGCAGACGGGCTGCCTGCCGCAGCAGGCGGAGATGCCGTCTGAAATGACGGAGGAACTGCTGGGCGCGGTACACCGTTACGGTGCGTTGAGCAGCAGCAGGCTTTATGCCGTACAGCTTGAAAATTTATTGGGCGTAACCGAAAACCTGAACGTGCCGGGGTGGCCGAAGGCTACCCCAACTGGGCGTGCAGGCTGCCGGTTGCGCTGGAGGATTTCCCCAACCACCGGCTGATGGTCGGACAACTTGCCATGATTGACGAGGTACGCATGAAAACAAACAGCAAAATCAAGGCCGCCAAAGCCTACCACGAGCTTGACCAAAGCAGAGCGCGACACCATCGACAGCCTGTTTTCCGCCACCCACGGCGATCCGTTTGCTCTACTTTTGGGCCGCCACCGTCTGGCGGAAGGCGGCGAAGTCGTGCGTACCCTGATTCCGGGCGCGTTCAGCGTGGATCTTGTCAACCGCGAAACCGAAGAACTCATCGGGCCGTCTGAAAAATCGACGACAGGGGTTTTTCGTGGCCGTACTGCCCGACAGCTCGCCCGACTACGCCCTGAGCATCCGCTATAACGAAGATGCCGAAGCCGTGCGCGAAGAAGACCCGTACCGGTTCGGCACCGCCTTTGCAGGGACATGGATTTGTGGCTCCTGGCCGAAGGACGGCACCTGCGTCCGTATGAAGCCTTGGGTGCGCATTTTGCCGAACTTGACGGCGTGAAGGGTGTGAGTTTCGCCGTATGGGCGCCGAGCGCAGCGCGTATCCGTCGTCGGGGAGTTCAACTACTGGGACGGCCGCCGTCATGTGATGCGTTTCCACCGCGACAACGGCATCTGGGACATTTTCATCCCCGCCGTGAAACTGAACGCTCTGTATAAATTCGAAATCCGCGATGCCAACGGCAACGTTGCGCGAAAAAGCCGACCCGTATGCGTTCGGCGCGGAGTTGCGCCGACCACCGCGTCCGTGGTGCGCGGACTGCCCGACAAAGTGGAGGAGCCGGCGTTCCGTGCGAGGCCAACGCCATCGACAGCCCCATCAGTATTTACGAAGTGCATCTGGGTTCGTGGAAGCGCAATCGGAAAACAATTACTGGCTGACTTACGAACAGCTTGCCACGGAATTGGTAAGTTACGTCAAAGAGATGGGCTTCACCCATATCGAGCTTCTGCCCGTTTCGAATATCCGTTCGACGGTTCGTGGGGGTATCAGGCAACCGGCCTTTATGCGCCGACCAGCCGCTTCGGTTCGCCCGAAGAATTGCGCCATTTGATTAAGGCCGCCCATGATGCGGGTATCGGCGTCATCCTCGACTGGGTGGTCGGACACTTCCGACCGACGACCACGGCCTCAACCATTTCGACGGTACGGCCTTGTACGAACACGCCGACCCGCGCGAGGGCTACCACCAAGACTGGAATACGTTGATTTACAGCTCGGCCGCACCGAAGTCAAAAACTCCTGCAAGGCAACGCGCTTTACTGGATAGAGCGTTTCGGCTTCGACGGCTCTGCGTGTGGACGCGGTCGCCTCTATGGTTTACCGCGACTATTCCCGCAAACAGGGGCGAGTGGATTCCGAACCAGTACGGCGGCAACGAAAATCTGGAAGCGGTGGCGTTTTTGCGCGACACCAACACCATGCTGAAAAACGAAGTGCCTTCGGCCACCGAAGTTGCCGAAGAGTCGACCCTCGTTTGCCAACGTAACCCGCCAGGAAGGTCTGAATTTCAGCTATAAGTGGAATATGGGCTGGATGAACGATACGCTGCACTACATGATGGAAGACCCTATCAACCGCAAATACCACCACAACAAAATGACCTTCGGCATGATGTACCAGTACAGTGAAAACTTCGTACTGCCGTTGTCGCACGATGAAGTGGTGCACGGCAAACGTTCGCTGCTGGGTCGGGATGCCGGGCGACTGCTGGCAGCAGTTTGCCAACCTGCGCGCCTACTACGGCTTTTATGTACGGCTACCCCGGCAAAAACTGCTGTTTATGGGCAGCGAATTTGCCCAAGGCCGCGAGTGGAACTATAACGAAGGGCTGGATTGGTTCCTGCTCGACCAAGAGGGCGGCTGGCACCAAAGGTATGCAGGACTATGTGCGCGAGTTGAACCATGTCTCACAAAGACACTGCGCCGCTCTACCAGCTTGACCAATGGCCGGAAGGTTTCGAGTGGCTGGTGGCCGATGACGGCGACAATTCGGTATTCGTATTCGAACGCCGCGACCGCGAAGGCAACCGTGTCATCGTTATCAGCAACTTCACGCCGGTGGTGCGCGAAAAACTACCGTTTCGGCGTCAATCAGGCCGGCGTGTACCGCGAGATTATGAATTCCGACAACACCGCCTACAAAGGCAGCGGCGTATCGGGTGGCGGAGAAATCCGCACCGATGAAATCGGTTCGCACGGCAGGGCGCAGTCGCTGTCGCTGACCATCCCTGCCGCTGGCGACGGTTTATCTGTATAAAGAGGCGGATAAATCGGCAGTTGAGGAACAATCCGGCGAATAAGCTGTCTGTTGAACAGGCCGTCTGAAAACGGAACTGCCGGTTTCAGACGGCCTCGGACGCGACCTCGGGCAAAAACCGCCCGATACGCGTCTCCTAAGTTCAAATAAAAGAATAAAAGATTCAGGAAGCATCATGACTGCCGCAACATGGCATATCGAAGAAGGTGTGCCTTACCCGATGGGTGCCACCTTGACCAATGAGGGCGTGAATTTCACCCTGTTTTCCATCAATGCCGAAAAAGTAGAATTGTGCCTGTTCGACGGTGATGTTGAAACGCGCCTGACCCTGCCTGACCGGGTCGGCTCGGTGTTTTACGGCTTCGTTCCGGGCGTAAGCGGCGGGGCAGCGGTACGGATTCCGCGTATACGGCAGGGGAAAATGCCGCGCGCGGTTCGTGTTTCAATCCGCAGAAGCTGCTGATAGACCCGTATTCCAAAAATCGACGGCAAGCCCGTTTACCGCAACGAGGAAGAACTGGCTTGGTTTTCATCACGCGGACGAGCGCGACAACGCATATCGCCCCAAAAAGCATAGTGGCCGGCAAAAGCCGGTTCAACTGGGGCAACGACAAACACCCAAATACGCCGTGGGGCAGGACGGTGCTTTACGAAGCCCACGTCAAAGGTCTAACCAAACAATTTCCGCATCTGAAACACAAAAGGTACTTATCAGGCTTTGTCTGATCCGCGCCTCGTCGATTATCTGAAGAAACTGGGCATCACCGCCGTCGAATTGCTGCCCATCCACCAGCATCTGGACGAATATCATCTGCAACGGCAAGGCCTGAGCAATTACTGGGGCTACAACACCTATTCCCATTTCGCGGTCGAGCCGTCGTCGGCCGTCAATCCCGCCAACGCGGAAGACGAGTTGAAAAAGCCGTGCGCACGCTGCACAAAGCCGGTATCGAAGTGATTTTGGACGTGGTTTACAACCATACCGCCGAGCAGGACGGGCAAGGGCCGATGCTTTGCCAGCGGGGGATAGACAATACCCTTTGGTACTGGCTCAACGGCGACGGATACTATGAAAACTGGTCGGGGTGCGGCAATACGCTGAATATCGTCCGCCGCGACGTAACCCGCTGGGCGGCCGACAGCCTGCGCTATTGGGTGGAAGAGTTCCATGTGGACGGATTCCGCTTCGATTTGGGTACGGTATTGGGCCGCGAACCTGATTTCCAGGCCTACGGGCGGTTTTTCCAAGTCGTATACCAAGACCCGGTGCTGGCCTCGCGCAAACTGATTGTCGAAGCATGGGACATCGGCGAAGGCGGCTACCATTTGGGCACTTCCCGCAGCCGTTCGCCGAGTGGAACGGCCGTTTCCGCGACGACATGCGCGCGTTCTGGGTGTGGGAGAGCGGCAGTTTGGGCGCGTTTGCCGAGCGGCTGGCCGGTTCGTCGGATATTTTCTGCCACAGCGGGCGCCGTCCGTCGGCCAGCATCAACTTCATCACCGCCCACGACGGCTTTTACGCTGCACGATTTGGTCAGCTACAACGAAAAACACAACGTGGCCAACGGCGAGGAAAACCGCGACGGCCACAACGAAAAACATCAGCTACAACCACGGTGTGGAAGGCGAGACCTACGACATCCATGTGTTGAACGACCGCGAATACACGGCCAAAGCACCGCTGGCCTCGCTCCTCATGGCCAACGGTACGCCGATGCTGCTGGCAGGGCGATGAGTTCGGCAACAGCCAGGGGGCAACAACAACGGTTATTGTCAGGACAATTCGATTAGCTGGCTCGACTGGCCGGAAAAAAGACACGGGCTACAGACTTATGTACAGGAACTGATTGCCGTGCGCAACCGCATCAGGCTGCTGAACGAAGACCAGTGGTGGAACGAGCAGCGGGTACAGTGGTTGTCTTCAGACGGCCTCGCAATGGGCGAAACATGTTGGTATAACCGCGGCATCAAGGCGATGCAGGTGCTGATAGACGGCGAATGGCTGCTTTTGGTCAATGCAAAACGCAGCCAGCAGTTGTTTAACCTTCCTCAGGACAATGGGAAATGTCCTGTGTGCCATCTAAGAAATTTAATTACGAGCAGCGCCAAATGTACGGTCGAGCATATGGGGATATGGATTTTGCACAAAAAGGCTGACGGACGGGAATTTCCACCGCTGCTGGAATCAGGGTTGGTATGACCTTGTTCAAAGAACCGTCATTTTACAACCCGTGCCGCATCAGCCCGTCCGATTTTTCTATATAATGGCCGTCTGAAACAGTTAAGTATGCAATTAACAGATAAGGCAGGCGTATTGATACCGAAATCCGGCAGGCCGCCCGTATTTTCAGACGGCCTCATTTAAAATTTTTCATTCCGTTTCACAAACTAAGGTAATCACGAGAAAGACTATTATGGCTGAAAAACAACCTATCTCTGGCTTTTGAATACGTTATACTGAAACCGGATGCCGAAACCATCCGCAAATCTATCGTATACAAGCTGATTTTCATTTTGGGCGTCGATCCCAACGATGCAACCGAACACCAGTGGCTCAATGCCGCGATGTTGGCTGCGCGCGACCTGATTGCGGAAGACTTCCCTTAAAACCCGCCGAGCCCACATCGACAACGGCAAACGCATGGTTTACTACCTCCATGGAATTCCTGTTGGGACGCGCCTTCGTCAATGCCCTTGATCAACGAAGGCGTGTATGCCGAATTTGCCGAGGCGTTCAAACAGTTGGGTAAAGAGTTCGCCAACATCTGCGAACAAGAACAAGACCCCGGTTTGGGCAGCGGCGGTTTGGGCCGCTTAGCTGCCTGCTTCCTCGACTCGCTTGCCACCTTGCGCATTCCCCGCCATGGGCTACGGCATCCGCTATCAATACGGCATGTTCAAACAAGAAATCGTGGACGGTCAGCAAGTGGAAAAACCCCGATTTGTGGCTCGACCAAGATTTGGCATGGCAAATCGGCCGCCTGAGCAAACAATACGCCGTCAGCTTCGGCGGGCAAGTCATCAATATGGGTGACAAAAAGAATGGCATCCGAGCGAAGAAATTTCCGCGATGGCATACGATGAAATCATCCCCGGCTACGGCGGCGACGTCGCCAACCCGTTGCGCCTGTGGACGGCTCACGCCGGTAACCGTTTCGATTTGGCAGACTTCAGCCGCGGCGATTACGCATCCGCCGTCCGTGCGCAAAAACAGCGATGAAAACATCTCGCGCGTCCTCTATCCGAACGACTCCACCGACAGCGGTCGCGAACTGCGCCTGAAACAGGAATATTTCCTTGTTTCCGCATCCGTACAAGACATCGTGGCGCGCCACAAATGCCGTTTCCCCAGCATCAAAAACCTTGCCGACAAAGTCGCATCCACCTGAACGATACTCACCCCGTGCTGGCGATTCCCGAGCTGATGCGCATCCTGATTGACGAAGAAGGCATCGCGTGGACTGAAGCATGGAATATGTGCTGCAAGATTTTCTCTACACCAACCACACCCTGATGAGCGAAGCCTTGGAAACTTGGCCGGTCGATTTGATGGGGCGCCTGCTGCCGCGTCATTTGGACATCATCTTTGAAATCAACGCCTACTCTGAACGCCCTCGCGCCATCGGCAACTTCGACGACGACTTCGTCCGCCGCGTATCCATCATCGATGAGAACAACGGCTCGCCGTGTCCGCATGGCATGGCTGGCAGTCATCGGTTCGCACAAAGTCAACGGCGTGGCGAAAAATCCACCCGACCTGATGACCACTTCCATCTTCGCCGACTTTTGCAAAGTGTTCCCCAGAACGCTTCACCAACGTGACCAACGGCGTAACCCCGCGCCGCTGGATCGATATCGCCAATCCGCCGCTGACCGCCTTCCTCGACAAACATCTCGGCGAAGACGACTGGCGCCTGCATTTTGGACAATCTGACCAAGCTCAACGAAAAAGTTGACGATACCCGCATTCAAAACGAGTTTGCCAGTGAAAAAGCGGCCAAAAACCCGTCTGGCGCGCTACATCGAAAACGAACTGGGCATTAAAGTCAGTACCGACGCGCTGTTCGACGTACAGATTAAACGCATTCACGAATACAAACGCCAGGCGTTGAACGTGATGCACATCGTCGACCGCTACAACAAAATTCTGGAAAACCCGGATTTCGACTGGCAGCCGCGCGTGTTTGTCTTCTCCGGTAAAGCGGCATCCGCCTATTACATGGCCAAGAAAATCATCCGCCTGATTAACGACGTTGCAAAAATCATCAATAACGACGAACGCATCCGCGACCTGATTAAAGTCGTTTACATTCCGAATTACAGCGTGAGCCTTGCCGAAATCATCATTCCGGCCGCCGATCTGCACGAGCAGATTTCCCTTTGCCGGTACCGAAGCATCGGGTACCAGCAACATGAAATTCGCCCTCAACGGCGCACTCTGCATGGGCACGCTGGACGGCGCGAACGTTGAAATTCTGGAAAAAGTCGGTGCCGACAACTGCTTTATCTTCGGCAATACCGTAGAGCAGGGTGGAAGAAATCCGCCGCAACGGTTACGACCCGCTGGGCTATATCGAACGCGACAACGACCTGCGCCGCGTCGTCAGCCAAATCAGCAACGGCACCTTCTCACCCGAAGAGCCGAACCGTTACAACGATGTGCTGCAGCCCCTACGGCGACTACTACCAACTGATGGCTGATTTCCGCAGCTATATTGACTACTCAGTATCGAGCAGACGAGCATTACCGCAACGCCAAAAAAATGGCGCCGTTCGGCCTAATCAATATTGCCAATATGGGCTTCTTCTCGTCCGACCGTTCGATTGCCGATTACTGCCGCGACATCTGGTTCATCAAACCGCTGACTGAAAAAGAGCTACCCAGCAGCGACGTTTAACTGAAATAGAAAAAAGGCCGTCTGAAACCTGATTTCAGACGGCCTTTTTTGATTATGGGACCATACCGTATTTCCGAAAGTCAATCCGCCAACCCCAGCCGCACTGCTTCCACCGGCAGTTGATCAAGGTTTGGAAGACTATTTGGGCAAGCCGTTGTTCATACGCCAAAGCGGCGGGCGGACGCGGTGTGTGCCATCTGAAAGTTTATTGAATGTACTGCCCGACATTCAGAGCGGTTTCGAGCGGTTGCGCAGGGTTTGCAGAAATTATAGGCGCAGGATAATCAAAAGGCTCACCGTTATCGCCATGCGACATCCACCAGCCGAGCGATTTGCCGAATCTGCCTTTTATCCATGACGATACATTGCCGTCCTGTATAGTCAACAATTCCGCCGCAGTCTTGCAGGCGGCAATGGATTTCAGCGACGGCATCGCGCTGGCGCACAGCCTCTTGGTTTCAGACAACCTCAAGGCAGGAAGGCTGGTGCGCCTGCTTCCCAATATTTCCATTCCCAGTCCTCCGGCCTACTACCTAGTCTATTGCGCTGAAAGCTGCAAATTTACCGCAGGTGTGTTTCAGGGAGTGGATGAAGGCAGAAGGGAGAGGGTTATTAATACAAGAGGTTCGGATAATGAAGGTTGTGATATTGATGGAAACTTCAGTTGTTGATGCCTCTGCAAACTTAAAAAGTGAGGCAAAAAGCGGACGAATTGTCACACAGGCCGTCTGAAAAGACACCTCCCGCTTGCCAAATGAGGTTGTAATCAGATACAATCCGACGCTTAGAAGTAGAGGCACGTAGCTCAGTTGGTTAGAGCACCACCTTGACATGGTGGGGTCGTTGGTTCGAAATCCAATCGTGCCTACCAAATATTTTCAGACGGCATTAAATGCCGTTATTTTTAATGTTTCGAGGTTTTTGATGTTGAACATTACCCTGCCTGACGGTTCAGTCCGCCAATACGAAGCCCCCGTAACAGTGGCGCAAATCGCTGCGTCCATTGGTTCCGGTTTGGCGAAGGCGACAGATGGCGGGTAAAAGTCAATATAGAACTCGTAGACGCAAAGCGATCCGATTAGCAAAGACGCCAGCGTGCAGATTATTACACCGAAAGACAAAGAGGGTGTAGAGATCATCCCGCCATTCCTGTGCGCACCTGATCGGTCGGTCATGCGGTTAAGCAGCTTTATCCCAACGCCAAAATGGTTATTGGTCCGGTGATTGAAGACGGTTTTTGTTACGATATCGCTACCGATAAACCATTTACACCCGATGATGTTGCCGCTATTGAAGCGCGGATGAAAAGAGCTGATTAATCAGGATTATGATGTCGTTAAGATAATGACTCCCCGCGCCGAAACCATTAAAACATTCCAAGAACGCGGCGAAGAATACAAACTGCGCCTGATTGATGATATGCCCGAAGTGGAGGAAATGGGGCTGTATCATCATCAGGAGTAGTCGACATGTGCCGCGGACCGCATGTTCCTAATACACGTTTTCTGGAAAAAATTTTAAGCTGACCAAGCTGGCAGGCGCATATTGGCGCGGCGACAGTAACAATGAGATGCTGCAACGCATTTACGGTACAGCTTTTGGGCAACAAAGACGAATTAAAAGCCTATATCCAGCGCATCGAAGGCAGAAAAACGCGACCATCGAAAATTGGGCAAACAGTTGGATTTGTTTCATCTGCAAGATGGAGGCTCCTGGTATGGTTTTCTGGCATCCCCGCGGTTGGGCGTTGTGGCAAACCATAGAGCAGCATATGCGCAAAGAATTGGATGCTGCCGGTTATAGAAGTTAAAAACGCCGCAAATTATGGATAAAACCTTCTGGGAGAAATCCGGTCATTGGGATAACTATAAAGACAATATGTTCGTCACCCAATCGGAAAAAACGCGAATATGCCGTTAAGCCGATGAATTGCCCAGGTCATGTGCAGATTTTCAATAACAGTCTGCGTTCATACCGAGATTTGCCGATGCGTCTTGCAGAGTTTGGTTCTTGTCACCGCAATGAACCAAAGTGGTGCCTGCATGGTCTGATGAGTACGGGGATTTGTGCAGGATGATGCTCATATTTTTCTGTACGGAGGATCAAATTGTTGATGAGGCACGTCGTTTCAACGAACTGCTGGTGCGTATTTATAAACAATTCGGTTTTCATGATGTAGCCGTAAAACTTTCCCTACGTCCTGAAAACGTGCCGGTTCGGATGATATTTGGGACAAGGCTCGAACAAGGTTTGCGCGATGCTTTGACTGCCTCGAGTAGAATGGGAAGAGTTGCCTGGAGGGAGCATTTTACGGTCCGAAGATTGAATATCATGTTAAAGATGCTATCGGTCGTTCATGGCGGTGCGGTACCTTGCAATTAGATTTTTGTCCTGCCTGATCGATTGGATGCCGAGTACGTCACTGAGAATAACGGCCGTGCGCGTCCCGTAATGTTACATCGTGCGATTTTAGGTTCCTTGGAGCGCTTCATCAGCATTCTGATTGAAAACCATGCTGGTTCGTTCCCGTTGTGGTTGGCACCGGTTCAAATGGTGGTAATGAATATCCACCGAACATCAGACGGATTACTGTCGTCAGGTAGTGGAAAGGCTCCGTCGGAAAATTTTCGTGTCGAACTAGATTTGCGCAATGAAAAGATCGGTTACAAATCCGTGATAACAGCCAATATCGCTTTCCTTATCAAATCGTTGTCGGTGACAAGGAAAAGCAGGAAAACAAAGTGGCCGTACGTCGTCAAAGCAGAAGATTTAGGTTCATTGAATATCGACGATTTTATTTCACAATTAAAAACAGGAAATCGCTGAGTCCTTAGTGATTAGTTAATTTTTATAGGGAGTGTTCATCATCGCTCAAGAACGCGAAGCACGAGATCAATGGCGAAATTACCGCCAAAGAAGTGCGTTTAATCAGTGAGTCAGGGCGAACAGCTTGGTGTCGTATCGGTTCGTGAAGCTTTGGCTATGGCCGAAGAGCAGGGATGTGGATTTGGTAGAGATTTCCCCTACTGCCAAACCACCCGTATGCAAACTGATGGATTACGGTAAATATAAATACCAACAAGCCAAGAAACGCGACGAAACCAAGAAAAACCAGAAGCAGGTACAAATTAGGAAATCAAATTCCGCCCGGGTACCGATGAAGGCGATTATCAAATCAAAAATGCGCAACATCAACCGCTTCTTGGCTGACGGCGATAAAGTCAAAGTAACACTCCGTTTCCGCGGTCGTGAGAATGGCTCACCAGCAACTCGGTGCGCAACTTTTTAGAGCGCGTAAAAGAGATTGTGAAGTGGCCCAAATCGAATCCTTCCCTAAAAATGGAAGGCCGTCAAATGGTGATGATGATTGCACCGAAGAAAAATAAAGTTACAATTCTCAGCTTACTCCGATTGCCGCTTCGGGTAAGCTTTTGATAACGGCAAAAACCGTGGCATTTTGGGTTCAAGTGTTTGAAACCAATGTTTTAAAACCCCCTGATGCCTTATCTAATAACGAGATGGAGTTTTCCAATGCCTAAAATGAAAACCAAGTCTAGCGCGAAAAAACGCTAAAGTACTGGGTAACGGCGGTGTAAAACGCGCTCATGCGTTCAAACGCCACATCTTGACTAAAAAGACCACTAAAAACAAAAGCGCCAACTGCGCGGTACCTCTATGGTAAACGATCGCGATTTGGCTTCTGTTGCTAAAATGTTACCCTACGCTTAGGGAGTTTAGAATATGCCACGCGTAAAACGCGGTGTAACCGCCCGTGCCCGTCACCAAAAATCTTCGCGTTAGCCAAAGGCTACCGCGGTCGTCGTAAAACGTATACCGCGTTGCCAAGCAAGCGGTAATGAAAGCCGGTCAATACGCATACCGTGACCGTCGTCAGCGCAAACGCCAATTCCGTCAATTGTGGATTGTCCGTATCAATGCAGGGTGCCCGTGAAAACGGTCTGTCCTACAGCAAATTCCATGAACGGTCTGAAACGCGCCTCTATCGAAAATCGACCGCAAAAGTATTGGCTGATCTGGCTGCTGTTGATGAAAGCCGCTTTTTGCACAATTGGTTGAAAAGCTAAAGCTGCTTTGGCTGCTTAATCCATTTGAAAGGAAGCTACGGCTTCCTTTTCTTTATCTGAAGAGAAAGTCTATGTGATTGATTTTTCTTTCTTTCGAAAGTCTATGAATTGATTTGCGCTAAAATACGCTCGATTCTATCAAACGGATTGGCCGTAAACGATAAAAGGTCGTCTGAAAAGTTTGGCAACACCAAACCATACAGGCGGCCTCATTATTCAGACGACCCATCATCAACCGACAGACGATAAAACCACTATGGAAAATGTAAACCGTATCGTTGCAGAAGGCATTGCCGCAGTAGAAGCCGCGCAAGACTTCAGCGCTCTAGAACAAATCAAAGCCCGTTATCTTGGTAAAACCGGCGAGTTGACCGGACTTCTGAAAACTTTGAGGTCAAATGTCGCCTGAGGCCTCAAAACCATAGGTGCGCATCAATGAATGCAAAATCCAGTTTCAGACGGCGCTTTAACAATAAACGCGATGCGCTCAACGAAGCCAAACTCCAGCCCAGCTTGCCGCCAGGCTACTCGATATTACCCTGCCGGACGCGCGCAGGAAAATGGCGGTCTGCATCCCGTAACCCTGACTTTGCAGCGCGTGGTTTCGAACTCTTTCACGGCATGGGTTTTTGAAGTGGCAGACAGCCCGGAAATCGAAGACGATTTCCACAACTTCCAAACCCTGAACCATTCCGCAAATCATCCCGCCCGCGCCATGCAGGATACGTTCTACGTTGAAAACGGCGATGTTTGCGTACGCACTACTTTCGATTCAGATCCGCCCATGCTCGATAAAAAGAGCCTCCCATCCGCATTATTGCCCCTAGCCCGCGTCTATCGTGTGGACAGCGATGCTGCACTCGTCGCCAGTATTCCATCAAGCCGAAGGCCTGTGGGTGGAAGAGGCGTAACTTTCGCCGATTTGAAAGCCGTGTTCACCGATTTCATCACGCCGCTTTTCGAGACGCGATGATTTGCAAGTACGTTTTTCGCCCGTCTTTCTTTCCGTTTACAGAACCGTCGCTGGAAATCGACATCATGCGCGAAAACGGCGAAATGGCCAAGTCGGTGGCTGCGGCATGGTGCATCCCAACGTGTTGAAAAACGTGAATATCGATCCGAGAAATACACTGGTTTCGCCTTTGGTATCGGTCTCGATCGTTTTGCTATGTTACGTTACAACGTGAACGATCTGCGGCTGTTTTTGATAACGATTTGAACTTTTTAAAAGCGAGTTCAGCTGAGATGATTGACGATTGATATGGAGAATGGTAAGATGGAACGTATATATTTACTTTATGGTGCAAGTAATAAAGGGCAAAAAGTACCACTTTAAAAATTTGTCCCATCAATTATACAATTATTTCAAATGAGATTGGTTTACTTAGAGCAAGTTGGAGAAATTGATTTTTGGCTGTTTAGGGATAATCAAAAAGTGCAGACTGAGCATTTATTCAGTGGCGATAATAAGTCAATAGTTTTCCGTAATTTTGGTGCGTTACAAAGATATGAATTGTAACTTTATTATTGGTGCAAGCACGAGACTGGCGGAGGTTCTGCTGCAAGCAGCAGAGAGTTATGCTGAGTTGTTTGGCCAAGAAATTAGATGGATTGAAAAGCAGGTTGCTAGTGATTCGGATAATGATGAGTGCCAAAAAGAGCTTGTTAAGATTGTTAAAATTCTAAAACAATAAACAGAGAGCAGGCTCAATTTCGGGCGATTTTCGTGCTTAATAAGTAAGTATTTAGGTAGTCTAAAACGAAAAAGCAGCCTGCATGTAAGCTAAATCATGAAACGCTATATCAGCTCCATCCGCCTGCTATGCGCACTTGCTGTTGCATTGTGGTTTGCTGTCCATCTATTGCGAAAACCGCTCTTTGGCGTTGGCCGATTTTGAAAACCCTGACCGGTGACGATCGTGGAAGGTGCAATAAAGGTGGTCGAATTACGGATTTAGCGCATTTGCCGTATCCTGTTTTTGCCACCGCGATCGGTAGTTGGTTGATGTCGTGGTTTTAAAGCTGGGAGCGTGTGGCGTTTACGGTGGTGTCTGTGAGAGCTATGCCTTGCTGGCGTGGTTCGTAACAATATTATTGATTTGATTGCTTAAAAGGTCTGAAAAGACTATCTGAAAGCAACAGCTTCAATAAAGTGAAGCAGACTACGCCAACACAAACAGGTCGTCTGAAAACAAAAATCTGATAAAGAGTTAATTAGTTGATTGAGAACATAACATGCAATTCTCCTACTCATGGCTGAAAACCCAAGCCGATACCGAGACTTTCCGCCGATAAAGCTGGAACATCTGTTAGACCATGTCCGGCTAGAGTGGAAGAAGCCGAGACTGCCAGCGCCTGCGTTTACGGGCGTGGTGATTGCCAGTGAAATCCGTTGAAAAAACATCCGGATGCCGACCGTTTGAACGTTACCCCAGAGTCAGTGCGGGTGCGGGTGAGTTGAGTGCAGATTGTGTGCGTGCGCCGAGATGTAAAAGCGGGCATCAAAGTGACCGTGTTCGCTGCCGGGTGCGGTGTTTGCCGGGCAATTTCAAAATCAAAGCCGACCAAGATGCGTGGGGTGGTGTCGAGACGGCATGTTGTGTTCCACCGATGAGCTCAGTCTGCCTGACGACGGCGTGAACGGCTTGCGCATTCTGCCGCAAAGACGGCGCCTGTCGGTGCAAAGCATCATCCGTGAATATCTAGATTTGGACGATACGGTGTTCTACGCTGAAAATCCGCCGAACCGTGCCGACTGCCTGAGCATCAAAGGCATTGCGCGCGAAGTATCCGCGCTGACGGGTTGTGCGTTCAAAGCGGCCTGCAATCCATGCCGCGCCAATCGCGGGTAGCCGCAAACAGCCCGCTGCAGATTGATGCGCCTGCCGATTGCGGCGCTTTATCAGCCGCGTGATTGAAAACGTGAACGCATGCGCCGCCACGCCGGATTGGATGAAGCGGCGTTTGGAGCGCAGCGGCATCCGCAGTATTTCCGCGCTGGTGGACATTGGCATATGTGATGCGGAAATCGGTCGGCCGATGCATGTTTTTGGTGCTGATAAACTTTCAGGCGCCTGCATCCGCCGTGCGCGCTGAAGGTGAAATGCTGGAATGCCTGAACGAGAAAACTCGTATCTTTGTCTGAAAAACACGCTTGGTAGTAGCCGATGAAAAAGGCGCGTTGAGTTTAGCAGAGCCTGATGGGCGGCGCGGCAGCGCGGTTTCAGACGACACACAAAATATCGTGCTGGAAGCGGCTTGGTTTGCGCCTGAAATCATCGCGCGAAATCGCGCCAATACGGTTTTGGCTCGGATTCGTCGTTCCGCTTTGTGAGCGCGGCGTGGATTACCGTTTACAGGCTGATGCCATCAGACGCGCTACCGAATTGGTTTTGCAAATCTGCGGCGGCGCTGCGGGTGAAATGGTGGAAGCGCAGGGTGCGTGCGAGAAATCAAGCAGGATGGATTGCGTTTTGGGTCGTCGAAAACCGTGTTGGGGCGTGGACATTCCTGCCGAACAGGTGGAAACCGTTTTGCAGCACTTGGGCTTGCAGCCTGAGAAAACGGTGGAAGGCTTCCGCGTTACCGCGCCGAGTTTCCGTTTCGACGGCATCGAAATCGAAGCCGAGTTTGATTGAAGAAATCGGCCGAGTTTACAGCTATGAAAATATCCCGACGATTACACGTCAGGTCGATACTGAAAAATGCTGGCGCTGCGAAACCCGCCGTCCGCGTTTTCGTTTTATAACGAAATGGCGGCGCGCGGCTACCGCGAAGTGGTCAGCTATGCCTTCGTTGACGAGCGAGTGGGAGACTCGATTTTGCACCGCCAGCGCCAGCCCCATCCGCCTGCAAAACCCGCTGGCGGCGGTATCTGCCGTGATGCGTTCCACGCCTCATCAGCGGCTTAGTGGAAATTTTGCAGAACAATCTGAACCTGCAAAGCAAAGCCACGTGCGCGTGTTTGAAATCGCCCGCGTGTTCAGCAAAGATTCAGACGGCCAGTTTAACGTACAAAACGAACGCATGCGGCGGCCTGTGGTACGCGCGGCGATGCCGAACAATGGGGCGAAAACGCGCAACGCAGATTTTTACGGCATCGAGGCTGATGTAGAAAATTTTTGTGAAAACAACAGCAGTTGAGTTCGTCAAAACCAGAACATCCCGCCCTGCATCCCAGCCGCGCCGCCAATATCGTCATTCAGACGGCCAAGTCATCGGCTTTGTCGGCGGGTGCATCGAAGTGGCTGCAAAATACGACTTGCCGCAAGCGCCGCTGGTAGTCTAGAGTCGACATGGCAGCGGTGTTGGAGCGCGGAAAAACGCGCTATCAGGCGGTATCGAAATTCCAGCCGGTTCGCAGGGTTTGGCGTTTTGTCATGCCTGAAACCATGACCCATAGATGATTTGTTGGCCACGTTGAAAGGCGCGAGCAGACAAGTTGAGTACAGGAAATCAGCATGTTTGACGTGTATCACGGTACGGGCCTGCCTGAAGGGATGAAGAGCATGGCGGTCAAAGTGATTTTGCAGGATATGGAAAACACGCTGACGGATGAAACAGTCAGGCCAGTTATCGGAAAGCTGATTGATGCTGCGGCAGCTGCGGGGCGCAACTTCACGCAGTTAAAAATAAATATTCAGCGAATTTTAAATAGAAATTGGTAATAATCTGCACCCTATTACAACAGAAGGTAATAATATGACACTAACTAAAGCCAGATTGGCCGATATTTTGGTAGATAAAAGTCAGCAATGTGACCAAAAACGATGCCAGAAATCGTCGAACTCTTTTTGAAGAAATCCGCAGCACTTTGGCACGCGGCGAAGAAATCAAAATTTTCCGGTTTCGGTAATTTTCAGTTGCGCGACAAACCGCAACGTCCCGGCCGTAATCCGAGCCGGCGAAGAGTACCGATTACCGCCCGCCGCGTAGTAACTTTCCATGCCAGCCAAAAACTCAAAGGCATGGTGGAGCATTACTATGACAAACAACGCTAATCGTCCTGCTGTTCCCGCCAAAACGCTGTTTTCACGCTTGACGAGGGTGTATGAGTTGGTGCAGAATCGGCCCGTCGCAATTTGCCCAGTGGCAGCATAAGAATGGTGCTGTTAGGTTACGGCGAAACCGTTATACTCGTCTGGATGTGGTTAAACTGCTGAAAATTGAAGATACATTTGCTCACTTTCGTGGATAGTTTTCAATCATAATGCGCTGGATTCGGGAGGAATCCGGCTGCTGATCGAAAAATGCGCGGGAGTTGGAAACTATCTTTGGCTGATTTGGAAAAACATTGGCAAATTGAGGTTTGCCAAAATCGGTGACGGTCGACATCTGTTGTCAGCCGGTTTTATATGAGGCCGTCTGAAAATATGGTTGATTGTTTTCAGACGGCCTTTTCTTCAATGGTTAGAGCAACATTTTGATACTATAGAACCTGTTGATAATTCGAGATATTGCTTGTTTAGTGTATTTAAATTTCATTAAATACTAGAATCAGTGTCAGATAGAAGAGAGGTTGAAGAAAAGTGAGATGAAGCGTTTTCCTTCTGCTAGAGAGATAAATCGGAAGAGGTTGCAGAGATGGTCAGAGTTTATCGCAGTATGGAAACTGATGTTGCTTAGCAAAGCGCTGATGTTTTAAAACATAATAGTTTATATATGGAGTTTCTATTGTAAATTTTATTACAAAAAGGCGTTGCCTGCACTGTGTGCTAATTTCAAAAGAGCCCCGCCGCCTCACGACACCTTATCAGAAACAGACTGAAAACCGGAAGTTTTACCGTTTTGCCACGTATGTGGTACGGCGGGATTGCATTGTGGTATCAGACTATTCTTCTTAACTTTAGTCAAGTGAGGGGCGCTTTGATGAATCGAATCAAAACTTCTCATCTGGTCCATCACGGTGGCGCTGGTTTTCCTGTTCGGTTTCGATACCGTAGTGATTTCCGGCGCGGATCAGGCGTTACAGCATGTGTGGAACAGCTCCAGTCTGTTTTCACGGGTGGGTCGTCATGGCATCCGCCCTATGAGGTACGAGTTATCGGTGCGCTGTTCAGCGGTATTCCAGCCGATAGAATTTGTGCCGTAAAAACGCTGATTGCCATCGGTATCCTGTATGTTGTCGGTTCTCTAGGGTCTGCGCTCGTTCGCTGATCCTTATTTCTTTGCGCGCTTCACCCGTTTCATCGGCGGCTTGGGTGTCGGTGCATCTGACCATTGCGCACCCGCTCACGTTACCGAGAAATTTCTCCGGCGGACAAGCGCGGCCGCTTGGTGGCGATGTATCAGTTCAATATCGTATTCGGTATTCTAATTGCTTATCTTTCCAATTTTATTTTCTCAAACCTTGATTTTGGGGTGCGAACACTTGGCGTTGGATGCTGGGTGTTCAGGTCGTACCGGCTGCGATTTATACCTTAATGGTACTCAGCGTTTCCGATGTCGTCCCGCGTTGGTTGGTCATGAAAGGCCGCATTGAGGATGCGCGTAAAGTGTTGGCGGTAATCAACCCTGGGGCGCGGACATTAACGAACTGGTGGCTTCCGCGCAGAAGATGGCGGCAAAAGAAAGTCTGTTGCTGAAAATACCGTCTGCCGGTATTGCTGGCTTTTCTGATTGCGTTTTTCAGCCAAATGTCGGGTATCAATGCCTTCCTAGCACTACGCGCCGCGTATTTTTGAAATTGCCGGTTTGGAAAAAGTTCGGCTTTATTGAGCAGCGTGGGTATCCGGTGTTGTCAATCTGATTTTTACCTTCGTAGGCCTGTCTTTAATCGATAAAATTCAGCCGCCGTCAACTGATGTACACATCGGTTCTTTTTTGGCTATATTGTTTCCGCTCGGCTTAGTGTCATTGTCTTTTTCTTCCTCGGATGGAAAGGCATGATGGTACCGCTGTTTTTCTTCCTGTTTTATCGCTGCCGCCGTTGGCCAGGGGGTGCAGTAATCTGGGTGTTTATCTCTGAAATTTTCGAGTCACCTGCGTGCGCAAGGTCAGGCGTTGGGCAGTTCGACCCACTGGGTGCTTGCTGCCGCGATTCCTGCTGCGATTCCCTATTTGTTTGAGTGAAATCGGTGCAAGCTGGGTGTTCGCCTGCTTTACAGCCATGATGGTATTGCAATTGGTATTCGTAATGTTCATGATGCCCGGAGAACCAAAGGCGTACCATTGGAAGAATGTCTAAGTCGTTGATTAAGGAAGAGTCATAATGAAAAGTAACTTGCTTCGGGTGAAGTGCTGTGGGACGATTTCCTACAGGTAAAAGTGTTGGGTGGCGCACGCTTTGAATGTCGCAGTGCAGGTTGGAATCAGCTCGGTGTCGGCGGCAGTATTATCAGCTGCCGCGGCGATAGTCTCGACGGTGAAGAGTTGTTGCGTCAGATAAAGGTAGCGTCAATCGATTTGTTGCGGTATCCCTGATCAGGCTACCAGCTTGGTGAAAAGTCAAGATTGAACGAGGTGCGGCAGTGCAAGCTGCGAAATAGTCTATCCCTGCGCTTGGGACAGAGATTCGGTTGCGGGAAGGCGCTTTGCAGCGTGTGGCCGAATCCGACGCTTTCATTTTCGGTAGTTTGGCGACTCGTGATGGGGTTTCTCGTTCGACTTTGGATAAGCTGATTGAAAGCGAAATTCAAGATTTTCGACGTCAATTTGCGCAAACCGTTTTTGCATGGACAGATCTGCTGGATACCATGAAAAAGGTGGATTTGGTCAAACTGAACGATGACGGGTGTATGAACTGTCCGAATTTACGGTTCTCCATATCATTCTATCGAGACAAAACATCGCATTTTTGGCCAAATGGCCGAGCGTTCCCAATATATGCGTTACTCTGGGGGACACGGTGCGGTGTTGTATCAGAAGGTAAATTACAGACTATTGCGGTTTCCAGTGTAAAGTGGCCGATACCGTGGGTTCGGGCGACAGTTTCTTGGGCGGTTTACGACTTACAAACTGTTGAACAGTTCCGAACCGCAGGAGGCGCTTACCTTCGCTTGCGCACTGGGCGCGTTGGTTTGCGAGCGCGGCGCGGTGCGACGCCGGATATTCCTTGCAGGAAATTGAAAAGCTTCACGAACCCTGCCTGATGGGGATTTGAAACCGTTAGGGCCGTCTGAAAAGTATTTTCAGACGGCCTATGATTATATGATGTAACTGTTGGGGGCTGTGGGTTTCAGTCAACGTTTTGGTTTGCCCAGCTAAAAAGGGAGATTGGGATTGGGTGCGAAGTTTTTCCTTGTTATCGGAGGGCATATTGATTTTCACGGCGGAAAAATTCAGACGGCCTTTTGTCCTATTGTTTCAATTAAGAAGGGAGGCCGTCTGAAAAATATAGGGATTCGCAAAAACTTCCGTTACCAGTGGGTAACGAACTCGTCTAAATCCGTATTTTCGGACCAGCGGTTTCTTCGGCGGAAGTCCCGACCATAATCAGAGCCGATGATTTTTCCCGATCGCTGCAATCGAAACGCTTCTCGCAGTTGCGGGCTGTTCACCCACAAGCCTGTAATCCAGACATTGTCGAACCTGGGCCGAGGCCGCCAGTTGCAGGGCATAGGCGGAACATCCTGCGCTGAGCATCTGCTCCCATTCAGTTTCGGTTTTTGGCGAAGAGCAGTTCGGACTAAATGTCGCGCCGATAACCAGCGGTGCCATGTTGCCGACTTTTTCGGCTTTTTTCATCGAATCCTCACCGAAATTGCATTCGGTTACGGTTTGGGTCAGCGGTTTGCGGAAATACGACAAACCGTCTTCGCTTTCGATGACGGTAAAACGGAACGGGCGCATATTGCCGTGATCGGGCACTTGCGTCGCGGCTTGCAACATCTGCTCGGTTGTTCCGCGTTCGGGCCGGAGCAGTCAAAATTTTCGAAGAGCGGCGGGTGGTCAGAAGGTGGAGGGCATCCATAGGCATACCTTTGATAAATGTGTGAAAAAGAGGTTATAGCATAAATTCAAAACAGCAGGCCGTTCGGACTGGTCGGATATGAGGCCGTCTGAAAATCCCTTATCTTTGTTTTTCAGACGGCCTGCCGTCATTCAACCGTAACGGCGTTGGAAATCCTGCATGAATGCAGCCAAGGCTTCACGCCCTCAAGCGGCATGGCGTTATAGATACTGGCGCGCATTCCGCCCAGCAGTTTGTAGCCTTTCAAAGCGCATAACCCGCGCAGTTCGGCTTCACGGACGAAGGTGTCGTCAAGTCAGGATCGGACGTTTTGAAAATAGCGTTCATTTTTGAGCGGGCATCGGCTTGAATATTGTTGATGTGAAGCCGCCGCTGCCGTCGATGGCGCGGTAGAGCGTTTTCGAGCTTTCAGGTTGTTGACGCTTCGATTTTCGCCGCCCTGTGTCAGCGACCAGCGAACACCAAACCCGCCATACTGATCGGATGAAGTCGCGGGCGTATTGTACGTACCGTTGCGTTTGATATGCGATTGGTAGTTGAACACGTCAGGGATGTCTTTCGGGCAGCACTCGAGCAGAAGTCTTCACGGATAGCCACAGTCGCACCGGCAGAGAGCCCGGTATTTTTCTGTGCGCCCGCGTAAATCAAACCGTAATCGTTCACATCGAATTCGCGCGATAAAGAGATTTCCCTTGACATCTCGCACTACCGAGGCGGCAGGCCGTCTGAAAGTTTCAGTACGTTTTGATGTGCAGGCGTGTACGGTTTCGTTAATCACAAAATGGACGAAAGCCGAATCTTATCGACATCCCATGATTCTACGGCGGGCAGGGGCGGTGTAGCCGAACTGCTTGCCGCCGTCTGCCATGGATGATTTCGGCATCGAGTCAGGCGGCTCATCTGTTCGTAAGGCGATGCGGCTCCAGTTACCTGTTACAACGCAGCATCGGCACGTTTGAAACCGTGCGCCAGATTCATGGCGACCATGTTGAACTGCGTGGTCGCACCGCCTTGCAGGAACAGGACCTTATAATGCGACGGAATGTTCAGCGGTTGGCGCAAGTCGCTGATTCGGCGTGGTGCAAAATGCTTAAAAACATGTCCGAACGGTGGCTCATCGCCATCACGGGAAAAACCGGTGCCGTTGTAATCGAGCATTTCCTGCTGCGCGGTACGCAACACAGCTTCGGGCAGAACAGCGGGACCGGCGGAAAAAGGTGTAAATCGATGTGTGCAGGCATGGTTTGCGGTTTCCCATAGACAGTTTGATTGGCCCGAATGATTTTGGTGCAGCATCCGCGTCCTGCAAGCTTTTTCGGATAAAGCTCCCGATAGATACAGGCCGTCTAAAAATACACGCCAAATCAATACTTTTATTTTCTCGAGTAGACGGGTTTATAATTAGTAAATTTTTCGTATTACAGGAAAGAAATGGCCATAGGACCCATTTTTATCTATGTACTCTGGAGCGACATGGATATTCAAAGATATTCTTGACAAGACTCTGCCGGGCTTGGGTTACGAGGCTGGTGGTTTGAGCTGACGCGCAAGGTGATTTGCGCATGTTGTATAGATAAAGGAGGGCGGCATTACCGTGGAAGACTGCGCGACTGTAAGCGTCATCTGAGGCCGCGTTTTTGCGGTGGAAGACATTGATTACAAGCGTCTGCAAATTTCCGTCCGGGGCCTTGACCGCCTGTTGAAAAGAGCCGCCGATTTCGTCCGTTTTTGCGGGACGGCAGGCCAAAATCAAAACCCGTCTGCCGATTGACGGACAAAAATTTCATCAGCCGTATCGAAAACTACTGCGAAAACGGTACGGTCGGCATTTCGTTTGACGGCAAAAGTGTGGATATGAGATTCGACAATATCGACAAAAGCCCGTCTGCGTCGAATTCAATTTTAAAGTTATTGATAATGAACGGAGATTCTGAGCATGAGTCGTGAAATGTTACGATTGGCCGAAGCATTGGCCAGCGAGAAAAACGTGAGATACGAAGTGGTGTTTCAGGCACTGCGAATTTGCCCTTTCTACCGCCGCCAAAAGAAAAGCCAACCGCGAACATATGGATGTGCGCGTAGAAATCGACCGCGATACGGGCGAATACCCGCACGTTCCGGCGGTTGGCGGCAGTTATTGCCGACGAAGGGACTATACCTATCCCGATGTGGACCATCGAAAATCAAGAAGAAATCCGGGTGCGGAAATCCAAATCAGCGAATATTATGAAGAGCGGCTCGAAAAAACGAAAGGCTTCGAGCCGCCAAAGCCGCGCAAACGGCGAAACAAATCATCCTACAACGCATCCGCGATGCCGAGGCGCGAGCAGATTCTGAATGAATTTCTGGCGGGGGAAAGAAGACATCGTTTCCGGTACGGTCAAGCGTGTCGAACGCCACGGCATCATCGTGGAGGTGGTGTCGGGCAAACTGGATGCGCTGATTCCCCGAGACCAAATGATTCCACGTGAAACTTCCCGCAGCGGCGACCGCTATCGCGCGCTTTGCTGTTGCGAGTAGACGAAATCAGCGGTACCGGCCTGCAAACAGAGTCATCCTGAGCCGTACCGACAAAAATTTCCTACAGCTAAGCTGCCATGCGAGTACGGAAATCGAGGGACGGATCATTGGAAATCCGCGCCGTTGCACCGATCCGGGGCGGCGGGCGAAAAGTGGCCGTAAAAGCCAGCGATCAACGTGTCGATCCGCGGGGTACCTGCATCGGCGTACGCAGTTCGCGCGTGAACGCCATCAGCAACAGTTGTCAGGCGAACGTATCTGACGTGGTATTGATGGTCGCCGGAGACGGCACAGTTCGTGATTAACGCGCTCTCACCGGCAGAAGTAACGCAGCATCGTGATTGACGAGGATAAACATGCAGTGGATGTCGTCGTGGCAGAAGACCAGCTTGCACTGGCCATCGGCCGCGGCCGGACAAAACGTGCGTTGGCTTCCGGCCTGACCGAGATAGCGGTTGAACGCGATCATGACCGTGGCCGAAGCGACGAGGCGCAGATGCAGGCGAAGACGAAGCCATCCGCAAACTCTTTACCGAACGCATCCGAACATCGACGAAGCAACCGCCGACGTTCTGTTACAGGAAGGATTTTGCCGACGCTGGAAGAAGTGGCGTATGTTCCGGCTGCGGAACTGTTGGAAATCGACGGTTTCGACGAAATCGTGGGGTTTTGCGCAATCGTGCGCGCGATGCGATTCTGACGCTGGCCATTAGCTTCGAAGAAAAACTGGAGGATGTGGCCGACGACCTGCGTTCGCTTTGGAGGTTGGATACCGAAATGCTGCAGGGATTTGGCACGAGGCAGGTATCATCACCCGTGACGGTTGAGCCGAACTGGCCGTGGACGAACTGAGTTGAAATTACGCGGCGTTACTGAAGAGGAAGCCAAAAAGTTATTTTTGGCCGCCCGCGAGACACTGGTTTACCGAAAGCAACTGAGGGGTAATAGATGAGGTAACACGACAGTGAGAACAATTTGCCGCTGAACTGAAAAGGTCAGTAGACGACCTGCTGAAACAATTAAAAAGCGCCGGTGTGGACAGCGGTTCAGACGCCTCCGCTTTGGAAGCATAAAAGCCGTTTGCGCGATTACCTGCAAAGAAAAACGGTAATGAAGGCGGCGGTACCATCGGCGTGCGCCGTACGCGTACCGAAAAGCACTATCGGCGGGTGAAGTGCAGACCCGCCACCGCAGCCCGCGGTCGTGATTCCTTCTGCGGAAATATCAACGGAAACAGCCAAAGCCGAAGCGGAAAAGTCAAAATGCAGGCGGCCGCGGCGGAAGCCGCAAAGGGCTGAAAGCGGAAAAAGCCGCGGCAGAGAAAGCGGAGAGCGGATAGAGGCTGCCGCTGAAAAAGCGGCGGAAGAAAAAGCTAAAAGCGCAAGACGAAGCGGCAAATTGACAAACTTCAAAAGGGCAAAAACCGGAACAGAGAAAGCGGGCAAAACGGAACATCCGCCAAGAGGAATCGCAACCCAAAACTCGACCGGCCAAACAGGGTAAATCAATGCCGTCAAAAGGCAGACACGACCGTCGCAGACGAGGTGCCGCAACCCGTAGTCAGCGCGGCCAGAACAGGCGCAGCGTGACGAAGAAACGCAGGGCCGCCGCCATGCGCGCGCGCATCAGGAAGGCGTTGCTGGAAGGAGAAAACGGGGAGCGCCAAGCACGCCGCGAAGCCATGCAGGCCACAAGTACAGCAGGAAGCAAAGGCTTGCCAAAGAAGGTAGAGATCCGCCGAACAGGCGGCGTTAAAAGCAGCGGAATCTTCACGAGGCCGTCTGAAAGAAAGCAGCAGCTGCCGGTGATAAAGCCTGGCTCCGCCCGCATGAAAAGACGACCGTCACAACCGCGACGATGATAGCAAAGCCGCAACAGCAAGGGTAAAGGCGGCAAGGCGGCCGCGACCGTGATGCGGAACGCGGCGGTGATGAGGACGAACGTGACGCGGCGGCAAGAAAGCCAGCTGGAAAGCTCGAGGCCGGGACAACGCATGCTTTCAAGCGCCGACCGAACCTGTCGTACACGAGAGTCTTGGTTCCCGAAACCATTACCGTGGCCGACTTGGCGCACAAAATGGCAGTCAAGGCGTGGAGTCATCAAAGCCCTGATCAGGAAAATGCGTCATGATGGTTACCTCACTCAATCCATCGACCAAGACACCAGCCCCTGATTGTGGTGGAAGAACTCAGCCACATCCAGCAGGCCTGCCGCCGCCGACGATCCGAAGCATTCTTGGATGAGGCGTAGAGCAACAGAGGCCGAGAACTCTGCCGCGTCCGCCAGTTGTGTACCGTCATGGGTCACGTCGACCACGGTAAAACCTCGCTGTTGGACTATATCCGCCGCGCCAAAGTGGTACAAGGCGAAGCGGGCGGCATTACCGCACATCGGTGCATACCACGTGCAAACTCCGCGGCGTGATTACCTTCTTGGATACTCCGGGTCACGAAGCGTTTACCCGCCATGCGCGCGCGCGGTGCGAAAGCAACCGACATCGTGATTCTCGTGCAGTTGCAGCCGACGACGGCGTGATGCAAACCATCAAATATTGCATGCGAAAGCAGGGGCGTGCCGATGGTGGTAGCGGTAAACAAAAATCGATAAAGGGCTGCCAATCCCGAGCGTATCCGCCAAGAGCGCGGCATGAAGTCGTGCCTGACGACATGGGGCGGTAATGTCAGTTTGTCGATGTTTCTGCCAAAAGGGTTTGAACATTGATGCGTTGCTGGAGGCGGTGTTGCTGGAGGGCGGAGGTGTTGGAACTGGCCGCGCCTGTCGATGCTCCGGCCAAAATATCATCGTTGAGGCCCGCGCCTTGATAAGGGCGCGGCGCGGTGAGCAACACTGTTGGTCCAAAGCGGTACGCTGAAAAAGGCGATATGCTGCTGGCCGGTACGGCTTTTGGCAAAATCCGTGCCATGACCGATGAAAAACAGCAAGGCCATTAATGGGGCCGATCCGTCGATTCCTGTGAAATCCTCAGTTTTGTCGGACGTGCACGATGCAGGCGAAAAGATGCAATGGTATTGGCGGACGAGGAGCCCGTGAAATCGCGACTGTTGCCATAGGCGATACCGCGATGTGCGTTTGGCCAAGCAACAGGCGGCGAAGCTGGAAAATATGTTCAACAATGTAGGCGAAAACCAAGCCCAGTCGTTGTCAGTCATTATCAAGAGCCGACGATACGGTTCTTAAAGCCCTTGGCAGGGCGGTCTGAAAAACTGATCCAACGAAAGTGGTGGTGAACGTGTTTGACAGCGGTGTCGGCGGGATTACCGAATCGATGTCAACGCCTGCCATTGCTTTCGGGCGCGTTCATTTATCGGCTTTATGTGCGTGCCGTGCTGCTGCCCTGAAGTTGGCGGAAAATGAGGATGTGGAAATCGCTACTACACGGCATTATTTACGACGCCATCGACGACGACGTGAAGGCCGCCATTGGCGGAATGTTGGCGCGGAACAGAGCAGTTACCGGTACGGTGGAAATCCAGCGTTTCAGGTTATCAGCGTATCCAAAGGTTGGCAATATGCGGGCTGTATACGTTTACGGCGTGGTAAAAGCGGATTCACACATCCGTTTGATTCACCAACAATGTCGTTATTCTGCCGGCGAACTTGCCTCGTTGAAACGCTAAAGACGATGTTAAAGAGTACGCATGGGTTTCAGATGCGGCCTGATGCTGAAAAACTTCAACGGATCTTGGAAGGCGATCAGGCTTCAGATGTTTCGACGTTATCGGGTAGCCCGTTCGCTGTAGTGCAGTAGCTGGATTTTTGAGCATAAAAGGCCGTCTAGAAAAATCTGCAAAGAGTTTCAGACGGCCTTCTTCTATTTTGTGTAGGAGTATCAATCAATAAATTGTCTGTAATAAATTGCGGAATTCACCGTAAACTTTATTTAAAGAAAGATTTGAACTATTATGAAAAATTAAAGTCAGATGCTTCCATGTAATTTTAAATACTGTAAAAATTGAAATGAAGTCTACTGACAGGAAATATAAATCATGGAAGCGAACAAGGTAATGTTTTAACAAAAGCACACACTGTCTATATGCAGTAAGCCCAATTAAAAGCGTCTCCACCATGCAGGGGAACAGCGGCAGACGATGTTTATTATGTAACCAGCAGCACGGATAAAATCAATGCAAGCCGTCAACGGCGGTACGGACCAGTGTATACAGCAATATCAGCTACGTTTTGCCGAATAATGTTTGAAAAACCTTACACTGACCGGTACGCAGAATATTTTACGGTTTGGGTAACAATGCCGACAATACTCTGACCGGCAACGAGCGAGTTACAACCGTTGAACGAGCGGCCGCGGCAACGATACCGTCTACGGCATGGGCGGTGAAGCTAATATCAACGGTGGCGGGGTAACGACAAACTCTACAGGCGACGGCAAAGATTCGGTCAACGGTGACGAAGGTGACGACAGGCTTTATGGCGGTAACGGCGACGATATTCTCAACGGCGGCAAGGGTAACGATATATTGCAGGGCGATATGGGCGAAGATACTTTTGTTTTCAATGCCGACAGCGGGCACGATACCATCATTGATAATCAAGGTAACAATACCGTGCAGATTCAGCAGCGGAATCCGTGCAGATAAAATTTCAATCGCGCAGACAACCAATGTTTCCGGCATACAGCGGTTGGGTCATCAAAATCAATGATGAAACTTCGTTAACCATCCTGAACCAATATTTTGAAAACAGAAACCGAACCCGCCGTCAACCGGTTTCAATTCAAACCAGAGACTTATACGGCGCGTGAATTGGCTTTGCTGAGAAAGAAGGAGCTGTCTCAAGCCGACTTATGAAGAACCGCCTAAAATAAAAATCATGGGAACTAGCCAAAGATGACGTTATAAACGGTACGGACGGTAGGGGATGTTATTGACGGCGGCGTCGGTAACGATACGCTCAACGGATATGCCGGAAATGACGAATTGATCGGCGGGGATGGCAACGACACGCTCAACGGCGGCGATGGACCGACAAACTCTGGGGCGATCAGGGGCAAGATACCATGCACGGCAGCGTCAGAGCGATGCTTACAAAGTGGACGACATCAGGATACCGGTTGGTGAAAATCCGGGCGAAGAGTTTGACGGCGTAAACAGCAGTATCAACTATCCCTTTTTGCCGGCCAATGTTGAGAATCTTGAGTTATTGGGAGGCAAATATTTATCGCGCGGGCAATAATGCCGATAATTTGCTGGTAGGCAATGCAGGCCCGTAACCGTCATGTACAGCGGTCAGGGGTAACGTATATCGTAGATGGCGGGCCGGCAACGATCCACATCAACGCGGTGATGGGAGCAGGCAGGCTCTATGGTGGAAAGAGACGATATTATCTATGGCCGGAGCCAGCAGCGATATTTTTGGACGGCGGAACGGGTAGAAGACCATCTGTATGGCGGAAGGGCAACGATATTTATCTCTTCGACGGGGAAAACTACCGTTATCGATGGGGACTTCCGACCGCAATACCGTCAGATTCGACGATAAAATCGATATCGGTACGCTTGGGCTGTTTACCCGTGCAGTCGACGGCGGCGGTACGGATTGGATTATTACTTCCGTAAGGAAATGACCATCAGCCGCCAGTTTTCAGACGGCCTGTCAATCCAGTTATCAGCAGATTTGAAATCGGCGGGAAAATCATACAGTGTGGACAGACTTTCAGCAGGCGGTGAGCGGAGGCATTACAGCGGTAAAGCCTGCGGTACCTCAGGGAAATGACACGCTGCGGGGAACGGTCGACGATGATTATAGTAATGGCGGCAGCGACGGAAGGGATACCCTCTACGGTGGAGACGAGGGATGACCTCGCATTGTTGAACACAGTGCCTTAATTTTGGGTGTGCCTGACGATACGCTCTATGGCGGTAACGGCAGTGACAGCAGACTTTATGCAGATTCAGGGAGACGAGTTGCTGGATGGGGGCGCAGGTATTGCAGTTATCTGGAAGGAGGATTGCATAAGGATACCTATACTTTTTCAGCAAAGGGTACGGGCACGATACCATCTTTTGATTTCATGTTTGATCTTGATGACAGATACACTCCCCTTTCATCCATGCAGATACGGTGAAAATTCACCGCGGACTGACGCTGGATGACTTTCCATTTCATAACCCGTGGATACGGCAAAGAAGGTATCGGCTATATGCCCCATCTTGAATGATTTTGTACCACTCCGGCAGACGGAGATACATGGAATATTTCGATTAAAAGGTACGGATGATGTGCTCGACCATCAAAAGGCCAGATGTGGATGGGGGCGGTGTCCAATTTTGAATTTGATAGCGGCTAGCTACTTTCAATCAGATTATCCAGCATTTTCGGCTTGCGAATTTCACAATTTATCCGACGACAGCAAGGTAATCGATATCTGGATGATAGGACAATAGTCCAAAGCAGTTCTTTTTATGAAGGAGACACATAATCTACGGTACACGGGATAAAGGGAGATAAAATTCATGTCAAGGAAGTTATCTCAAAAACTACCACTTTTACGGACAAGGGTAACGATACGCGTTGAGTGGAGCGAAAAACAATCGTTGATGCCGGTATCGGCGACGATAAGATTACTTTCAGAGGAATTCGATACCGTAGTCTTCGGCAAGACGGACGCTGATACCCTGGTATCGGAGAAGGGGTCGCGCGAGGCCGGCGTGCGTTTTCAGACGGCCTGAGCATCAAAGATTTGAAAATCACCACCGGTACCAACTGGACAATCAAGTTGAAAGGTACCGACGATACGCTGCGAGCTATCCTGATACTCGCACAAATAGTGCCGATAGTTTCATTCCTTCGGGAGGAAGCTATACCGCTTCGCAACTGTGTTGAAGGCCGTAGGTGCAGATGATGCCAGGCGGCCAATAACAGGTGATTTGATTCGAGCGTTTGATATAAATGGAAAGGTCGTCTGAAACTTCGGTTTCAGACGGCCTTTCCGATACCGTCGTCCGCCTGCATAGGGGCGCGGTTTTTCCAAAACGATCGACCCATGACCGTATTCTTTTGGCTTCCTCCGGCCGACATGCTAGTTGTCGCGGTCGGTGTCAGCGTTCCAAATCAGCGGATCGCGGCCGCAATGTTTGGCGAGCAGGCGGTTGAGCTTTCGCTCAGCTTGAGCAACTCTTTGGCGTGGAGTTTCAATGTCTGATGCCTGACCTGAGGCCGCCGCTGATGAGCGGCTGGTGAATCATAATCCGCGCGGCTGTTGGGCGGGCGAAGCGTTTACCTTTTCACCGGCGGACAGCAGGGTACTTTATGCTGGCGGCTTGGCCGAGACACAGGGGTCGATACGTTTGGTTTGATAAAGTTCCATAGTGTCGTAAATCATCGCCAGCCCGCCGATACGGAGCCGCCGGAGAATTGATGTAAAAGAAAATATCTTTGTCAGGATTTTTCGCTTTCCAGAAACAGCAGTTGCGCCGACCAGATTGGCGGATTGGTCGTCCGGACCGACAGAAATACGATGCGTTCTTTGAGCGGACGTGAATAAATATCAAAAGCGCGTTCGCCGGCCGCTTTGCTCGATAACGGTCAGCACGAGGTAATTGTGAAGTCGAAGGTCATTTTTGTTTCCTGTAAATGGTTGAAAGAGCACAAAACACGCTATGCGCCGCTTCGGGTGCTGTATACTATTTCAGACGGCCTTGAAGCAGGCACCCGTCGACTTCGTCGAACGATGAGGTTTTTCAGTTACTTTGGCTTTTCACCCAGCACAGGGGTGGCGGCGTTGCTTTCGACGGCCAGTGATGTCAGGCCCTGCACGGGCAACTTGCGTCCGCGAATAATACCAATCAATGACTTCTGCGGGTCTTCAGCAGCTTTCCAGCAAAGTTAGCAACCCAGCTTTGATTTGCTCTGGTCAGTTCAGTTTGTTTTCTTAACAGTTTGGCCAGAATCAGGCCCCAGTGCCACGCAGCGTGCGCCTGTTCTTTGGGATATATCCGCCAGCAGGTTCACTGGCCTGCATTAGCCGCCCTTGATTGACAAAGTTCTGCTTCATTTCTTCCGCCAGCCGTGCGGCTTCGTCGTTGACAAGGGCGTTGGAGCGCGGAGCTCCGACCCGCTGAGCAGCGCATCCATCACGGATTCTGTGGTTTTGTTCTTGCGTACGGCGCTCCACTTCGCGCGCTACGTTTTTCTTCCGCACTTCTTCGCGCATTTTAGCAACATCGCCGTCTGCAATGCCTAACGCTTTGGCAAATTCAGCATCCACTTCCGGTAGGGTGGCTCGGATACGTTATTCAGGGTGATGTGAATACTGCGGTTTTACCGGCAACGTCTTTACCGTGTAGTCTTCGGGGAAGTTGACCCACGTCCTTGCTTTCTCCCACGCTTTCATGCCTGCGATGCCGGCTACAAATTCAGGCAGCATCGGCCGGAACCCAGTACGAAGGCGTAATTTTAGAAGAACCGCCGGCGAGGGTTCGCCGTCGATTTTACCTTCTAAAGTCGATTGGCGCACTTGGCGGTCGCTGTTTTGGAGCGCGCGCGGTCGACTATGGTTGAAACAGGTACGTTGTTTTGCGCACGATTTCACGGTTTTTCTCTCGACTCGGCGTTCACCGACTGCGAGTTACTTTTTCGATTTCGCTGGCGGACCGATCGCCGATGCTGACTTCGGGGAATACTTCGAAGATGGCGGCGATTTTGGGTGAATCTTTGTCGTCCTGTTCTTCCACGCCTTCGAGACAGGAAAGTACAACGGCGACTTTCAGGGCTTTTCGACTTACGGCGATGACTCCGTAGAACGCGCGGTGCGCAATTCGTTTATAACTTCGTTCTGGGCGCTTGCGCCGTATACATGAGCGACCATTTTCAGCGCTTTTGCCCGGACGGAAGCCGTCGATTTTGCCCTTGCGGCGTTGGGTTTGTTTCAGACGTTTGTCGGTTTCCTTCAGCGTTAATGTCGGCTTCCAAAGCCAAAGACACTAATACTTTGCGTTTCAAGTTTTCCTAAAGGTTTCAACGAGTTACGCATCATCAGCAAGCCCGCGTTGATTGTGTTGATTGATAAACGGATGGCGGTTTCCCGCCTTTGCGGAAAGTGATGTCCAGCAGGGGCCCAGACAATGTTGTTTTCCTGTCGCGGTTTCTAAGGCGGAAAAGGTAGATTCAGCCGCAAAGTATATCACAGTGTTCGGATAAAATATATATTTTGCAGGGAGATGCAGTCCAATTCAAGGAAAGAGCCGTCTAGAAAATGCCTGCGGAGGTTTTCAGACAGCCTTTTCAGGATTCTTTCATTTGAGAGCATTATCTTTTTGTGCAAAATGCGCCAGCTTCCGCCGGCGTCGGCAGGAGACTGATACCGGCGTTTTCCAGTGCCTCCATCAGGTTCGCGGCTCGGTTGTAACCGAGCAGCGCGGCTGCCGCTGCAGTGATGCTACGCGGGAGATGGAGGTCTTGCACGCGAGCGCCTCCAGATGAAGGCGAGCGGCAGCCGATCCAGACAGTTCGTCGCTGCCTGCATTCGGATTGACGATGTTGGTGGTTTTCCGAGGTGCGGCTTCGCCGCGGCTGGAGCACCAATATAGTCGGCGGGCGCTTGGGCTTTGCGAAGTAGTTGGCTGACTTGGTGTGCTTCGTCGTCGAGCGAACGCGCCTTGCGGCCGCACGGGTTCGGCGCTAGCAGTTGCAGGAACAATGAGTCGCCGTGTTATTTCAGCAATTCGTCCGCTCCCGCATCTGGTCGAGGATGGTGCGGCTGTCGATTGCTGTACGGTAAACGCCCGCGCGCGTCGGTATGTTCGCGTAATCGGGCCTGTTATTGCGACATCGACGCTGGGGCGTTAGAAAACGTGGCGACGATCGTATGAATGCACCCGGCGGCACGCGCTGCAGGCGGGCAGACGCGTTTGTTGCTCGAGCGGCGCGCGTTCGGTCATCGCTCAGGTCGCCAGTTTCGTCGATAACACGGCGACCACAATCATCAGCGGTTTTTCCAGCGGTTCCAGGTTCGTCGGGGTTCCAGACTGAACGGATTGAGCAGGGGTTGCCTGCGGCTTTGGCATCTTAAACTGATGTTGAAGCCGAAATCTAAATTGCGTACTCCGGCGTGCGAGGGCACGAGGCGGTGGCGTTTTCCATTTCGGCCCACACCAGTTCAGTTGCCTGTCACATAACTTCGCGCATATCGGTAACGACGGGAGGCGGAAACCCGGGTGCGGTACCGTCATACGTGCTCGGTTCCGGCATTTTCGGGTCTATCATGATGAAGCGGACTTCGTCGGGTTTTGGCTGAACGAAAGCATCGGCATAATCGGCACCCGTTCACACCGACGGATTTTGCCCAGACCAGTCATGCGGCGAGCCAAAAGGTGCATGACATTTTTGCCAAAGTCATCGACCACCGGGCGTGCGGAATATCTTTGCCCAAGGCAACGGTCAGTTTAAGATTTGGCGTCGATAAACACGGGTGAAGAGAGGAATTTCGCTCAACATCACGTCTCTGCGCGTTTTCGTTCGGCAGCTCAATGCCCATCGTGTTTTGCCGGCGATGGACTTTCCGACGATGCGCACTGCCTGAAGGACATCGAGACGCGCCGATCTTTCCGACAGGGCGACAAAGTCTGGCTGCCTTTCGCTGAGTCGGTTCGATTTCGCTTAGCGTGCAATCACGGGGCCGGAAGTAGCCGGACACGACTTGCACGCCGATGCCGAGCTCTGCCAGTTTGGATTCCGATAAAGCTCAGCAGTTTGCTTGCAATTCCTCAGGAGTTGACGGTAGCACCAGGTTCGCTGCAGGATGCGCAGCAAAGTTGACTGCGGTTTCTGGTATTCGCCGGAAGGCGGTGGATTGTGAGTTTTCGTCGATCAAACAGCGAGGTTTGAGTTTTTGGGCGGCAGGGCGACAGGCCACGACGCGACCAGATTTTACGGTCTGCTGCTGCCTTCCAGCGGCAGCGGTGCACGAGCAGCGGTAATCGTTTTGAAACTTCTTTGTGACCATGCGGCGGGTGTTTTCGCGTCAGAGCAGTTCCGGTAATGACGCCTTCCTGTTTTCGCAAAGGCAGCCTGCGGAACAGTCGCGCAGCATGTTTTCAGTGTGCAGCCGGTTTTAGTAGCCCTGACACCCAGCCAAAGAAGAGACTTGCGCCAGCAGCAACGACGTGGCAAGCAGCGGGATAACGGCGATAATCAACAGGCTGCCCGAGTTTGCAACGCAGCAAGCCGGTACCGGCGAGCGCGCGCCGACGACGACGCCTGCGCCGACGGGCGGGCGGTCGCCCATATGTTATTGGAAGGAAAGATTCTAAAGAATCAGAACTGCAAAACAGCAGCAACAGCCAAAGCTATGCACGCTGCACGATACGGTGGTTGTAGGGTTTATGTAGTTTCCTGTTTTGCAACGGGCGGAAAATATGCAAAACACGCAGAGGCGGCAATCCACCGCAAAACATGACAGACCAGACAGAGAGTGGCCGACGTCAGAGTATGCGCCGAGACGAGCCGCCGAGAGTTGCGCACCTCTTCGAGCAGGCATCCCGCTGTGTGCGACCGTGCAGGGTCGGTCATATCAGGCTGGCCAAAGAGGAATGCCGATGTAGAGGCGAAAGTTACGACCAAACCCAGCAGCCTGCGGGTATCGTTAATCAGATTGACGGCGACATGCTGGGACGGTTTTCACGCTTTCGTCCGTTGCAGGGCTTTGGCGGCCTTCTGGGTTTTCTAAGAAAGTTTGTTGGGCTGGGTTTTGACGCGGTTTTCCGCGTGTTGTTTTAGCTTGGGACTGTTTTACCGCATGTCGCAGTGCGATGGCGATTTGGAAGAGAGGAAGGTTTTGCTGGCCATAAATTCAAGATAAAGGCCGAAATCCTGAAAGAAACGGGTCGGTAATGTGCTGAAATGCCTGGTTACCACCGTATTTCGCTGCGAGGAACCAGCAGAACAAAAGGCCGAAATCTGAAAGCTTCTGTTTCATGTTTTCAGGCCAGCCTTATGGATGTGTCTGGTTCAGTTGGAACAAGTTGCTGACGAAAATCCAGCAAAATCACCAACAGCACGAAGATATTTTATCATCATGAAACCCCATATGGCCAAGCCGTCGTATGGTTGCGCTATAAAACAGTAATACGTCCTTCGCTTCGATCGCTTCATCCAAACGCAAACCGACGAAACAGCGCGGAGCCAGGCGCGGTTAGCATAAATAAAGATGTTGCCACCGCTGATGCTAGCAGTCCAAAGGCATCGAAAGATATTACGCCGAACACGGAAACGTCTCGCAGACCATGGCTCAGAATGGACGGGAATGTTACCGAAGATAAAGATGGCGTAATGCAATCGTAATCGCGGCGGTACGGCGGATGGTTTTCTCCTGAATCACGTCGTAATCAACACTTCGCCAGGCTGGTCAGCGTACAGTTATCAGCGCAGCAGTCAGAGCAGCGAGAAGAAAAATCACGGCGAACACAGGTCCAGCCCACATATTCAGAACACAATCCAGCAGAGCTTTGGAATACGCAAAGTTGGACCAGGAGTGGAGCGCGACGCCGAAACTGAAAGAGCGACGAGGAAAATCATAAAAGCCGCAAGTACGGCGATGATGGTGTGTTAGTAATTGCAGTAATGACTGCGGTTTGCAAATTTTCGTTTTTATCAAGATAGCTGGACAGGGTAATCATCACGCCGAGGCAAAGCTCAAGGCGAAGGAATGCTTGCGAGCAGACGACCGAAGTTCGGCGCGGTATTAATCACTTGCTGAAGTCAGGCTGGATCAGAAAGTAATCCCTACCATCGCGCGCGCATGAGCCAACGTTGCGCACGACCACCGCGATCAGGAACAAAAACAGCAGCGGCATCGGGTGTTCCGCCGCTTTTCAAGTACCGCCGATGACGCCCTGACCGAAAAATCCGTTGGTTCGCGACGACAGATAAAGAAAGAAATTAATGAGACCGCAATTTCCCAAAAGTGCTATCGATGTATTCGGCGAGCTTTTCGTTATTTCGCCGCGGCACAGGACTGGAAATATTCAGATTTCCGCTAATAACTATCGTAACGATACAGCGATCACGCCGCCGGTGCACAAAGTAACAATACGCCATGATGCCAAAACTGCGCACGCAAATCCGCCCATCCAGCCGACCAGTTTCCAAATTTTGGCGACAGGTTTTGCCGTTCATCGAGGCCGCCGAGACGCATCCCAGCGCGTTCACACCCGCTACGCGCCGTCCGATGACGTTTTTCCACCAAAATCATCGGAATACCGATATACAAACATGGCGATACAGAATACACGCACGCGCCGCCGCCATTTTCACCGACCAAATACACAGGAAACGCCACGTCGCGCCGAAACCGATTTTCAGTCGCGCCGGCAGCGTAAGGATGCTACAGTCGAGCAGTTGGACCAAGTTTGACGGTTTGGTTTACCAGACATTCTTGATACGGATAAATAATTGGTAAAAGAAAGTGTAATATTATGCCTGCAGAGGGATTTATCCGCTGACCAAATAATAGAAGAGAAATAGTGTATTTTCCTAATGGAAATTGGATAGTAACAGGAGAGAGGTATCCTACCTGCGAGGAGGAATATGGAGGAATTCGTCTGTGAAGATACACGATTTCAGTGAGGGTTTTGAGATGGTCTGCATGCTGTTGGTGGCAATTGCAGCTGTATGCAGGTAGCCGAGTAAAGCAGGAAGAGAGGAATGGACAGATAGAGATATTTTCTACGCACTGTAAAATTATTAAATGGCAAGAAAAATAATTTTATAGTGATAATATTTTTAGTTATTAAAAATGCAGATAAAAGAAACTGGCATCTATGCTAAGGGAGAGAAATGGAGTAGATGGCCAAACACATTACAGGGAAAACGTCTTGCTCCTCACTCACCCTTGCGAGGCTAGAGTGTGCACCATAGACAGGTGATGCTATACGTAGTTCATAGCCACACTTTTTCATGATGTTAAATTGAGGTTAAATACAATTTTGTTATATCTATATAGCTTGATTTTATATAAAATACAGAATATTTCACAAATTTGTTGAAAAGGTTGAAAAGATTCCTACACACGGATAAATTTCCAACTGCCGGAGGGCGTGAATCGTCGGCGCTCAATCGCCGAGATTTTCGCGATGCGGGCGTTCGGCCGGTTGCCGGCGGCCGCCTCGCTTACGTTTAACCTGGTGGTGTTGCAGCGGTAATCGTCATCAGCAGGACGGTCAGTCAATACTGCTTCCTCGGCAGCGGCGACTGTTTCGATGTCACATCGTACGGCAATACGCCGTTCATCAGCGTTTCGCACAGACGTTGTCAACGCGTGTTTTAGAGTAACCGCGGCGGTAGGTTGGGAACCTTGTGTTTGGGCAGAAAGTAACCCGATGGTTAAACTGTCCGTCGTTTGTAATCAGTCAAAACTCCTGTGGTGTCGGCGTCAAACGGCCGACCGCCTGCGATATCGATGTTGCGCATATGATTTGGGAACAGGCTGAATACTACTGTGTGTGCTGTGGTTTGTGCAGTTTCGTAATTGGCGGGCTTGTTGAGCAATATATAGAAATAGAAGGCAGGGGCACGGCAAGATGGGTTCTCACGATCGATAGCCAGTGTTTCGACTTCTTCGTTTGGTCTGCTGCTTTTGGCGTAGCGCTGCGGATTTCGCCGTTGGCGGCTATGCAGCCGTTATCAATCAGCCACTGGCATTGTTTGCGGCTGCCTAATCCTTGCGCTTGTGTATGTATTTGAGCGGTTGCACATATCAGTTCCAGCGGTATTTTCAGACGGCCTTATTTTACTCGACCGGCGGGCTGTTGGGAAAACGGCGGTATGTCGTCCGGCCAAAGATCGCCCACTAAGATTTAAGGGGCGCAAAAGGAACCTGAGCCACTACCGAAAACTGCTGTGCCTGACACGCAAATTCTCCCTGGTGTCGCTATGTTGCCGGATAAAAGGGCCTTTACCAAATCCGGTGGGGTGAAAAGCACGATAAATCTTTGCTGTCTGTAGTCAGTAAATCGTCGCTGCGAGGGTCAGTTCGAGCAAACGCGCATCGCGGTTTCCAGTGTGAGATTTGTCGTCCGCCGCACTGCGTTACAGAAGGCAACGACGGTTGTGAGGGGCTGTCTTTTTGTTTGACTTCCCTTGTGCACAGCCACCCAGCTCAGACGCGCGTGGCTGTCTTCGTCTTCGATGAGCAGCAGGATACCGGTTTGCGGCTGCTTCGCTTCTGCACCGCTGCCAGACAAGGGCCAAACGTAATAACGACTCGATCTACGGTAACATATATAGCATCATTGCGCTTCGCAATCGTTGCACACATTGTGTGTGGCCAAAAGCCTTGAACGCACGGTTTACGGCTGATGCGAGTCTCAAGAATGTCGAGGGAGACTTGCTTAAAATACTCCGGCATTTCCTGCTCAACACTTTCCTTCTGTGATTGCTGTTTCGTTGGATTGGATTATACGCAAAAATCCAAGATTGCAGGCTGAGATAAGTGGTGTGTCACTGTCGTAATCAATGGCCCAACCTAATGATTTTAAAATAAAATAAATTTGGTACGAGTTTTGATTTAAATCACAGTCCTGTAAGAGTGTTCATATCAAAAGCCTGCAAAATAGTCAGGTGTTTTTCGGAACTGGCCTCAGGTTCTAGTATGGCGGAACAGCTATACTTTCACTTCCTCCGTTTAATAGTATGATGCAGCCAATTCAAACGGGACGTGACATTTTTATGAGCAGGACGCATGAATATCCTTGATGCGAAAACCACGGGCCCTTTATGCCTGAAGGCGGCGACGCTTGTCGAGTTTGCCGGTCTGGAAATGATCAACCGGAATGACCGACAACAACCTTCATTATATATATCATCCGGGCCTGAAGAAGCGGCAAAGGTGCGCAGCTTGACCATTGAGGGTTTTGGAGAAAGAAAACGCCGCCGTTTTGCCGAAGTGGGGCGGCAGATTGCTGATTTTATCGCGATGCCGAGCTGATTATTCAACCTGAAGTTTGACGTCGGCTTCGCAGATATGGAATTCCGCCGTATGGGGCTGCCTTCATTGAGGGCTTGGCTGTACCGTAACCGACACGCTGGCGATGGCTGGAGAAATATTCCCCGGTCAGAAAGCCGGTTTTGGATGCTTTGTGTAACCGCCTTTCCGTCGACCGCAGCAAGCGCGTGCTGCACGGCGCGTTGATTGACTGCGAGCTTTTGGGCGAAGTTTATCTCGCCATGACGCAACAGTTTGATTTAATGGGTGGCGAAGAAAAAGAAGAAAAATGAGGAAGTCAAACCGGTCATTGCCGAAACAAGCGTCCAGCGCATTTGAAGGTTATCAAAACCAGCGCAGGAACTCGCCGCACACGAACAATATCTGGACGGTTTGGGCGAAGCCTGTTTGTAGCACCAAAGCCAAAAAAGAAAAACGGCCGGAGCCGAAACGTAACGTCACAATATCGCTCTGATTCCCGCTACCGGTATCGGAACGCTGGGGCAGGAAAGCCCAACAATACGTTGAAATCAACAGCAAAACCGTGTTGCAACATACGATAGACATCTTTGAAAAACATCCTGCCATCGATTTGATTGCCGGTATCATGTCTTGAAGTTAAACAATTTCAGACGACCCCTTCCAGTAAACACGCGTATTCCACTGGGCAGAGCAAAGCCGATGCCGAAACAGTGCGCAACAGCGTATCACTGATGACCAGCACAAAGGTTTGGCGGCGGAACAGGACAACATTCTTGTTCACGATACCGCCCGTTGCTGCCTACCGCCCGGGCGTTGACCCGTCTGATTGAAGAAGCCCGGGCGCGGGCGAAACGGGGCGGTATTTTCGCTGTACCGTTGCCGATACGCTCAAACGCGCCGATGTCAAAACCATATCAGCGAAACCGTATCCGCCGGATTGTGGCAGGCGCAAACCCACAACTTTCAGACGACCTTATTGCACCGAGCTTTGTCGGCGGAGGATTTGAGCGATATTACAGACGAAGCGTCGGCGAGGGTGGAAGCTGGGCGTGCAGCCGCTGCTGGTGCAGGGCGATACGCGCAATTTTAAACTGACGCTGCCGCAGGATGAATTTATTATGGGCTGTTGTTGCAGGTCGTCCTGAAATTGTTTTCGGGCGACGACATTGAAAAGGACAAACATGAATATCCGTATCGGACAAGGCCACGATGTCCACCAACGCTCGTCGAAGGACGTGATTTGATACCCAGCGACATCATCCCGTTTGAAAAAGGCCTGCTCAGTCGTTCCGATGCCGACGCGCTTTGCGTATATTACGTTACCGACGCTTTACTTGGTGCGCGGCAGGTCCTGGGCATTTGTCGGCAGCCATTTCTGACCACTGCTACAGGACCAAGATGCCGACGGCCGCGTCTTGTTGCGCCGAAGCGTATCAAAGCGTGCAGGCTCTAGGTTAACACGTTGTGAACGTGGACGACCATCATCGCTGAAAGCCCAAACTCGCGCCGCACATTCCTGCCATGCGCGCCAACACGACACCGCCGATTTGGGCATTTAGACGGCCTGTGTCAATATCAAAGGCAAAACCAGCTTGAAAAGAAACTCTCGGCTATCTGGGGCGCCGACCATCGAGGCGCAGGCGGCGGCGGTGCTAAGCGTAAAAGCCGATACTCGCGACTGGCGGCGGCACGCCGAAAGAGTGTCGAAGTACCGAAACACACACACTTCAGCCGATTGGGAAAAACATCAGCAGCTACTCAAGACGAACTGAAACGCGTTGCTGCTGAGCAGTACGGAATTCAGTACCCTGAAAACGAACACATCGGCATCCCACCAGCGCTCGACTCATCAATATCTCTCACCGAGCTCGCGAGCGGCGACAGATTGAAAGGGCGTCTCCACTTCTCGTGAAATCCAGCGAACTTCTTGGCGTAAACACGGCGATCTGAAGTATCCTCGTCTGACGTGTCCGGTTTTAGAGCGATGTGATTGGTACGAGCGCGGACGAAGCCAACCGCACATGCCGTGCAAATGATTAGCAGCAGGCGGCGGCGGCGCATCCTGAACGAAACATCGTCGCCAGCGCGTCGATCTACGTCTACCGTGCTGCCGACGAAAGCAACATGTGTATCCCGGTTTGGGCAAATTCCCGCTGCCGGTGGAGTCAATCCCCCACGCGCGTTCGCTGGGTGCTCGCCGCGCAAGCTGGTGGTTAAGCGATGGGCGGCCGAACCGGAACTGCGCGTCGGTTTACTCACTTTCAGCGGGCAATCAGATTGTAGACGGCCACGGCGCTGCATCGACCGTCCGGTCAGCGCGGAAGACGAAATCAACCGCATTACCGGCGTGGTGGAAAACGGCACTCTTCGGCCATGGCACGCCGCCGACGTGCTGATATTGGGTACCTTCGAGACAGTGCGCTGGAAAGTCATCCTGCCCGGCCAAATCGGCTTGAATCTGATAATGGCCTGATCACGTTTAGACAGGATAGGGCCGTCCGTAACCTTTTCAGACGGCCTGATTGTTCAAAATATCATACCGGAGAAAACCCGATTGCGTTCACAAAGTGCTCGCAATCATCATCGCAGTACTGCTCGCCGTGTGTGCTCGGCAGCGGGCAGACGGAATGGCCGACACAGGCCCTGCCGTGCTGCACGCAGCGTAAAATCAGCGGCGCCGTCTCCCGAACTGACAGGCTGAAACTGTCGTCGTCCGTAGTAGCGGCACAGCCGGAGCGCAGAAAGAGCAGAGCTAAACAGGCCTATACCGCCGCGTAAGCTCCGGCGTATCCGACGGCAGACACCTGCACGTTACCGACAGCGACGGCCTCAAACGCCACCAAATTCGCTTGGCGGCCTATATCGACGCGCCCAGATTGCAGCAGGCTTACGGCACCCGTTCGCATCAAAACCTGAAAAGGGCGGCGGACGGCGAAAGCAATGAATGTTACCGTTTTTCGAGAGCTTGACCACGCTACAGGCGGGAAGTCGCGCAGGTCCGCATGGACGGCGAGGACTTGAACCTGATGCAGATTCAGGATGGCGCGGCGTGGCATTACAATGCCTATGCCGCGAAAAACAAGAAAAAACGGACTATACCGCCTATGCCGCCGCCCAGGAAAATGCGCGGCAGAGCCGCAACGGATTACGTGGAACGGGCTGCACCACCAGGCGCACCGTGGGATTACCGTCGGGAACAGCGCGAAGTGCAGAACGGGCAGAGGCGGCAGTAGGGAAAAACAGCAGGATAAAGAGTGGTTTAACCTTTGGTAGAGCAGGGATATGCGGCTGTTTGTTTTAAAGGATGCAAAGGCCGTTACTTGCCAAACCGGCTAAAACGCCAGAGGCCGTCTGAAACGTTCAGACGGCTGACCTCTCAGCTCTCCATCAACTCCGCTAGTGCTTTGGCTCGCGGGGTATTCGATTCAAGCCTCTTCTTCTTCCCGCTTTGCTGCGGATAATCAGCAGCAGGTGGCTCTGACATAACGGTTTCCAGCAAAGCATACTATCAGGAGGTGCATCAGGCCAGTGCGACCGTGGGTACAATACCGAAGGTCGGCACCGTTTTCATCGGCGTAATCACCAAATCCTGCGCCATTTCGCGCGCGCGCCTTTGTTAACGACGAGCAGGTGCTTCCACAACATCGGTCACGCCGTATCCCGCCGCCGTTTCTCCCGCGAAGTCAAAACGTTGCCTTGCGCCACCGCAGCTTCATAGCTTTCGTGCTGGAGGAATTCGGGCGCGGGCGCCATATTCAGCCGGATTGGCCACATGGACCAGCGACAGGCGGGCGGCGAACCGAGCTTGCCGAGATCGGCTGCATGTTTCAACGCATTCAGAGCGGTTTTTTCGCTGCCGTCGACAGCAACAACTAAATGTTTGGCATATTCATTCTCCTTGGCGCACCGCATCAAGCGGCAGGGTTGCCGTGGAGTTTCGATTATGGCTGTTATTTCGCATTGTGCAACAGCCGCGCTTTCAAGTATAATGCATTGAACAATATTTCAACGCTTCCTACCGATTTTTGACCCACCTGGGAAGGCAGAATATGTCCGATACCGATTTCTTGTTTTCCACGCCGTTTCAGCGGCATCGCGCAGCTGGCTGACGACGATGCGCTGCAACGTTTCCCGCAAGGCGCATGTCTGCGTGGTCGGCGTGGGCGGCGTCAGTTCGTGTTGGGCAGCGGTCCGGGCGCTGGCGCGCACGGGTATCAGCCGTGACCTGATTGACGGACCGTTGGCCGAGTCCAACGTCAACCGCCAACTCCATGCGCTGACCGACATTTCGGCGAAGCCGAAATAACGGCGCTGCACGAGCGCATCCTGCAAATCAATCCGCAGTGCGAGGTGGGAGGAAATCAGTTTTGTGGACGAAGACAATCTGGAAACGCTTTTCAGACGGCCTTTCACGACTTCGTTATCTGACGCCATCGACCAGGTGCGCGTGGCAGCGATGGCCGCATATTTCGTGCGCAGCAGCCGGCCTTTCATCATCAGCGGCGGCGCAGGCGAGCGAAAAATCCCTTATCCGCGCCGCGATTTGTCTGGGTAACGCACGACCCGCTGTTGGCCAACTTGCGCCACACGCGCTGCGCAAGCGTTACGGCTTGTACGCGACGCGAAAGAAAAATGCGCGTGCCGTGCGTTTTATTCCGCCAAAACATCCACGCTTTCACGTCAGGCGCGCGGTGTGCGGCGAGCAACGTCGCCACCAGGGGTTGTCGTGCGCGCCAGGTTACGGGGCGAGTATGCTGCTGGTAACGGCAACGTTCGGCCTGTATTGCGCGCAGGCGGCGGTAGATGCAGTGTGGCGGCCGGTATGAGGCCGTCTAGCTTTCGGAAAAGGAAAACGCAGTGATGCCGCAGCCCGACTTTTGCCGCCAGTACCGCCGTGCCGTCCGCACAACCGTCGATACCGTCTGAAAATACCATTGCATGGGTGTTCGGCCAACCCGTTACCACGATGCGCAAGTTGTTCATCCCGCCGGACGCCGCTGAAAGTGGTGCTGGGCAGTTTTCAGGGCCGCTGGATTTGCTGCTGTTACCTGATTCGCAAGCAAAACATTGACGTGCTCGATAATGTTCCGATGGTGAAAATCACCGAGCGTATCCGCACCCATTGCCAAATGGAAGCCTATCAGTTTGATACGTTTGGCGGCGGAATACCTGCCTGATGGCGGCAGTGCTGATTGAAATCAAATCGCGCCTGCTGCTGCCGCGTCCGCAAGGAGGCGGAAGAGGAAGAGGCGGCGCGCGCGGAACTGGTGCGCAGGCTGCGGCGAGCAGATGAAGCTCGCGGCGCAGGGTTGGACGCGCTGCCGCGGGCGGAGCGCGATTTCAACTTGGGCATACCTGCCGCTGGAAGTCGCCGTCGAAGCCAAGCTGCCCGAAGTTTGTCGCCGACCTGACGCAGGCCTGGCTCGGCATCGCTTTCCCGCGCCAGCACGCGCAGCCACGAAGTGGTGCGCGAAGCCATCGGTACGCGCGCAGATGACGTCGATTCTGCGGTTTTGAACGAAAAAGGTTTCAGCGGTTTTCCGCCTGTTCCGGCCGGAGCAGGGCGCGGCCCTATCTGGTGGTCGAATTTCATCGCTGCTGGAACTGGCGAAGAGGGTTGGTCAGGGTTGTACGGCCAGCTACAGTGAAATCGAATTCATTTAAAAAAACGAAAAAGGTTGCTGCGGACGAAACTATTTGAAATATTGCAGGTGTGTAGTGTATAAACAATATCGGAACGCATCGGACGCCGGATACGCGTCGACCGCGTTCCCGTTCCATTCCCGATATTTTCACCAACAACGGACAAACGATATGACACCGATAATCAATCCCTGCTCGATACCGGTTATACAAATTCACCATATTTGCAGGTCATATTTGCACCAGTTCCGCAGGCGCACAGCGTGTATGAGTTCCGCTGCCTGCAGCTTGAGGACCACCGTTTATCCGCTGGCGGACATCCGGGAGGCGTTCGAGCGCGAACTGGAAGCGTTGTGTATGCTGCGCTTTCAGGACGACGAATGGATACCTGCGCCGCCTGCGTTTTATCAAAGGCTTGATTTCATCGATTATTTTGGGTGTTTTCAGCTCAAACGCCGTTTAATTACTGTTGGAGCAGAAGGCCATCTGAACATCCACATCAGAAGGTCTGATGATTCAGGCCATTCTGAAATCTACATTCTGTCTATCGTCAACGAACTGTATTTCCGCCGCTTGGAAACGAAGTCATGGCCGAAGGCGAACGCCGCCACCTGCAAGAAAAAGGCAGGCCGTCTGAAAATGACCGTACAGCCAAAACCCCCGCCGACCCGCCGTTCTCATTTTCCGATTTCGTTTGCCCTTGCGCCCTGACCTTGCGTGGCGGGAACATGTCATCCGCACCTAGCGCTGAAGCCGCTGACATCGTGCGGCATAGCAACGTCTATCTGGCCAAAAGCTCGGTATCACTCCCATCGGTACGATATTTTGATACACGAGCTTTCCAAGCCTTCGATTCACGTCTGCGCGACTTCCAGCGCGCATGCCATAGCGGAAAAGCTGGGTACACGAATACCATCAGCGACTTGGGTATCCTTGACCGACGTGGTCGCATGGATGCTTTACTGTGCGCGACTTCGACCTCTGCTTCGCCAAACTCTTCGACGGCCTGCGCCATCGCAGCGGTGATCCTTGCAGATGAGCGACTAAAAGCTCTATACCCACTGATCATAAAACTCAAAATCGACAGCCGCACCAAAATGCTCACCTTTTGCAGACAGCCTCGACATCGAGCGCTCGTGGCGCTGCACCAGTACTTTCAAAGACCGTTTCAAAACCAGTTTCGTGCGTCGGCACCAACCTCACCAACGACGTAGACATGTCGCTCGGAACATCGTGCTCGGAAAGCTCGTCGAATACGGCAATCGACAGTCCGTCGCCAAAGCTCTCCGACCGCGCGGGCAAAGCCATGACCACCAACAACACCTTTCCTCGCCTACCTGCGGCGGGTGTTCCGAAATACCGAGCCAGGAACCGGAAGACGGGCGGTAAATACCGGCGGAAAACATGACGGCGGGCTGGATGACAGCCGCCTTTTTTAATGTGAGATAAGGCCGTCTGAGCAACAGGGGCGGCGGTTTTCAGACGACATGAATCGTAAAATCTCCGTCAAATCCGCCATTTTCACTGCCCGATTTAGAGGAAAACCATGTTCTTCAAGCACATCGAAGCCGCCCCGCGGATCCATCTTAGGCTTGGCGAAGCATTCAAAGCCGAAACCCGTCCCGAAAAAGTCAACCTCGGCATCGGCGTATATAGAACGCATCGGCGCGACCCCCACATCATCAAGAAGCCGTCAAAGAAGCCGAAAACGCCTGCTCGAGCGAAACCAAAACTACCTCACCATCGACGGTGTTGCCGACTACAACGAAACAAGCCCAAATCTCCTCTTTGGCGCAGACCACGAAATCATCATAACCGCCGCGCCAAAACCGCCCAAAGCCTCAGCGGCACGGGCGCATTGCGTATTGCCGCCGAGTTAACGCCAGTTGAACACGCAAACCGTCTGGATTTCCAACCCCACATGGCCCCAACCACAACGCCATCTTCAAAGCCGTCGGCATCCAAGACAAGCCCTACGCTACTACCACGACGCCGCCAAACACGGCCTAAACTGGGACAGCATGATTGAGATAATATCAGCCAAGCGCAAAAGGCGACATCGTCCTGTTGCGCAGCTGCCACAGCCACCGGCATCGACCCCACGCCCGGAACAATGGGAAACCCTCGCCAAACTCTCCGCCGAAAAAGGCTGGCTGCCCCTGTTTGGACTCTCGCTACCACTGCGCTTCCGGCAACGGCCCTCGAAGAAGACGCATGCGGGTTTCTGCGCAGCAATTCTTCTTGAAATACAACAAAGAATCGTCTCGTCGCCAGCTCCTATTCCAAAAACTTCCAGCATGTACAACGAACGCGTCGGCGCATTCACCTTAGTCGCAGAAGACGAAGCAACCCGCCGCCCGCGCCCACAGCCAGGTCAAAACCATCATCCGCACCCTCTACTCCAGCACCTCACACGGCACGCGAACACCATCGCCTCGAGTATTGAAAGACGCGGATTTGAAAGCCCGCTGGATTGCCGAGCGCTCGACGAAATGCGCGGCCGCATCGAGCCATGCAGCCAAAAATTCGTCGAACTGCTCCAAAGCCACAGGCGCAAATCAGAGACTTCGACTTCATTATCGAACAAAACGGCATGTTCTCCTTCAGCGGCTCCCACGCCCGAACAAGTCGACCGCCTGAAAAACGAGTTCGCCATCTACGCCGTGCGCTCCGCCGCCGCATCAACGTCGCCCGGCATTACCGATGACAGCATCGATTACACCTGTGCGAAAGCATCGTGAAAGTGTTGTAGTCCGATTGCAGGCCGTCTGAAAAGAGTTTCAGACGGCCTTTTCGACCAGCTTCGTTATATGTGGATATAACGCCGTTGCCGTCTTGGCCGCAGCGGATTGGCGCAGAACGTTAACCGAAATTAACCTATCGCGTACTGACCGGAAACGGGCGCGGCTTTACAGGATGGAACGGACGCCAGGCAAAACACTTCACCCGCAAACCTTGGCCATCCGCGGCGGCAAAGAGCAGACGCAACACCGCGAACACAATCAGGCGCTGTTTCTGACCAGCAGTTTCATGTTTGAGCGCACGGCAGGGTGCGGCGTTGTTTTGCCAAAAGAAATCAAAGGTTTTCACCCTATACCCGTACCGCCAATCCCGCGATTGCTGCCTTCGAGCAGCGCATTTCGGCATTGGAAGGTGCGGATGCGCTCGTGGCGACTTCGACCAGCATGTCGGCGATTCAGGCGTCGTTTTCACCTCCTCAAAGCAGCAGGCGACCATGTCGTCTCCAGCCGCAGCCTGTTCGGCACGACCGCGGGCTTTATCAATATACATCGTGACCAAGTTCGGCATTGAAGTAAGCTATGTGTCCCAAACCGGTTGTCCGAATGGCGGGCGGCGGTTAAGGAAAACACCAAACCGCTGTTTTTGGAAACCCTGTCGAACCCGCTGAACGAAGCGGCCGATTTGGAGGCGCTGTCCGAAATCGCCCATGCCGTCGGCGCGCTGCTGGTGGTGGACAACAGCTTCCTTTCGCCCGTCGGCCAGCAGCCTATGAAACACACGCCGGACATCTCCGCCCACGGTCGGCCGCAAAGCCATCGACGGCCACGGCGGCCGCGTGATGGGCGGCGTGTTGTCCAGTTTCGGAAGAACTGGATGACGCAGGTGGCGGTGTACTGCAATTCGGCTTGGCGATGTCGCCGTTTAACGCCTGGGTTTTGCTGGAGCGGCGTGGAGGCGATTGTCAGTGCGCATGGAAAAACAGCTTTGCAGGCGCGCTGAAAATCGCACGCAGTGGCTGCAGCGGAACAACCTCAAGTCAAAGCCGTCTCACTATTCCGGCCTGCCCAGGCCATCCGCGAGGCGGCGCTGGCGGCGAAACAACAGCTCGGCGCGGTATCGTGGTCGGTTTCGAAGTCGACGGCAAAGACGCGGCGTGGTCATTGCTCGACAAAGTGGAACTGTTTTCCAAAACCGCCAATCTGGGGACGTGCGCTCGACCATTACCCATCCGTGGACAACCACCCACGGCCGCATGTCGCCCGAAAGACAAACAGGCCGCAGGTATCCGGCCCGGCCTGCTGCGACACTCGCCATCGGCTTGGAATACCCTGACGCGACCTGATTTACGGTGCAACAGGCAATGGCGTAATTTAAAAATAAAAACAAAGGGATTCAGGACGGCATATCCTTAATCCTTTTGAGAGGGCCGTCTGAAAATATATCGTACACACTTAGGTCTGTTGATAATCGATTGCCGGCAGACCCTCGGCAGGTGAAGGAATAAGGAAGCAATGAGCGAGTCGAACTTTTCCGATTGGAGCGTTAAAGATATGTCTCGTCCGGTTTGGTGATGTGGTTTCACTCATTTGGAATTTGGGCAAAGAATCCAGCGGGCAAGTTCGGTATGGTTAATGCTGTTTCTCGTGCTGACTCGCATATTCGGATTTATTTTCAAGAACGTGCTGATTGAGCATCGGATGGTGTCGAGAATAGGCCGAACCATACGAGTGCCGACTTCGTCTGAGATCCTTTTCAGACGACCTTTATGCCGTGGATACTTTTCAAAAATTCATCCCGGAAACTTATGCCTTTAGCGCCTTTGGGATCTGCAAGGTTTTGGCAGCGGCGGATTTGTTCAGTTTTGGCTGCGCTGCCTTATCCAATACGCAGCCTTTGACGCGACGATTTGATCGACAAGCTGCGGTTTTGCCGTTAACAGTTTTGCGCACCGCGCGAGGGTCCAGCATGTTGCCGTCCGCTTTGTCTATTACGTTGGAGGCGTCCGGCGACTTTACCGGCAATCCATGCACGATGCGGCCCCAGAGCCCGTTTACGGTCGTTGGGTATTGGCGGTAACGCGGAACAGGCCCGGAGTAACTTGTTCGCGGTATTTCACTTGGGCGACGACGACTTTCGTTGTTTTTCATACCGTACATCACGCCTGCAAACGATCTTCGCCGCGCTTCCAGTAGGCCACTTCTTTACGCGCGTCGATGGAGTCGGCGTTTACGGTCAGGCGGCTCGCGGCCAGTGCGGAGTCTCGTGCGGCGGCGGCCTGTTCCGGCCGGTGCCGGAGCGCGGGTTTCGATTCGGTTTTCGATTTATCGCCGAAAACGCCGCAGGCAGACAGGGTTGCTGGCTTGGCCAGCGGGGCGGCAGAACCAGTTTCCAAAGTTGCATTCATCAATTGTACTTCCTATATGTTGTACAGCAGAGCAAAGCCGGCCGGTTGCCGGAGTTTGCAGCCGCCACCATAACAGAGAGAAAGCGCGGTTTGTCTTTGCGCATGGGCCGTCCAGAAAGGCCCCAAACGCCTGCTCGGATGGGCGTTGGGAACACAATAAATTTTCTAAACACGTAAGTTATCGAGCACGCTTTGTAAAGAAAAGCTGTGAAATTAAGTAAAGACGCAGATTGGGCGGCGAAAAGCGGGGAAACGGATAGATGAAAAGCACAGCCCGCTACAAGCTGTGCTTCAAAGAAACTGGCACGCCCACGGGGACTGCAGACGGTTGCCGCCGTGAAAGGGCAGTGTCCTAGGCAGCTCTCTAGACGATGGAGCGCGTTTGAGGGCTGCGAACCATACAGAAACGCCTATATGCTGTCAATTAACGTGTGAGGCAGCGACCGGTCAGGCCGTCTGAAATCGAGACGGCCCGACCGGTTGCTCGTGTCCTGTATAATGCCGTCGCGTAGAAGAGCAAAAACCACCATGTGGTTTAAAGCAACATGCTATCCGCTGAATAAAGACAAATGACGCCCGAATTGGAAACGCTGGCCGACAAGTCGATGAAGCCGGAATTCTGCTCCGCTGTCCAGGGGTTTGGAGTGGTTCAGCGAGTGATTTGCCGCACCGGTTCCGATTTTCTCCCGAACTGGTTTTTCCTGCCGATTACACCCTGGCGCGTGGCTTCTCAGCTGAAAGAGGAAAAAGTGCTGCCCGCGGGCGTTATCCGCGATATTTTGGACGACAAGGTCTTGGAAACTCAAAACAATGAAGCGCGTAATGTCGGCCGTAAGGAAAAACAGGAATTAAAAGGAACAAATTACCGATGATTTGCTGCCCCGCGCCTTTACCCGCAGCAGCCGCACGCGAGGCGATTTTCGATACCAAACGCGGCTTTTGGCACGTAACAATGCCGCTTCCGCCAGAAGCCGAAAACGTGCTGGACGAAGCTGCATGTGAGGCGTTGGGCGGTTTGGAGGCGTCGTTGCCGGAACACCATGCAGTCGCCCTCCGCCTTGATGCCGAGACATTGGCTGCTGAACGGGCATTGCAGTGAAGGCGGCTTTCGAGTTGGACAGCGGTGCGAACTCGAAAGGTGTGGGCGAGCGCAGTTGCCCGATAGTGAAAGTGTCCAAACAGGATTTGACCGCCGCCGACGAAGTGGTGCAGCACGTCAAGAACGGCAAAATCGTGACCCAGCGCTGGGCTTGGTGTGGCGCGAACAGATTTGCGTTCGTACTGGACGCAGGGCTTTACGCTCAAGCGCATTCGGTATCTGGACGTATTGCAGGAAGAGGCGGAGACGCATGGCGACGACGCGGCAGCATGACGTTTGCCTCGCAGACTCTGATGACCGAAGCTGCTGCAGCACCATGCTGGAAGAGCTGGTGTCTTAATCTCAAGTGGCAGCGCGGGATTGATTTCAGATATGGCCTGATGAAGGTGGAGGCCGTCTGAAAATACAGCGGATAAGTACAATAATATGTCAGAAATATTTTGGCGTTGCCGCTGCCGCAGTGCTGGCTGCAACCAGTTTGCGGCGGCGGTTATCAGCAGCGTATCAGGGCGGCGGCTGCCGTTACGAAGGATGTCGGCAAAGACGGCAAACCCGAAGGCAAAGGCGTGGAGCTGCAGGGACGGACGCAATTATACCAGCGAGATTCAAAGAGGCAGGTTGACGGCAAAGGCGTTTTATACCACGTGTCCGCCGGAGAAAAGAAATCTTTTGGAACCGTTCTCTTCCGGCGGCAGCGGCAAGTTCCGCGATATGTCGCTGGGCGGAACGTTTAAAGACGGCTTTGCCGGGAAAATTACCGCCGTTAAGGACGTGGCCTTGACTTTGTGATGAAGAGTACGACAGGGGCAATATCGTGGGAAATGAAGCTGCCGAAAAAGCGGCCAAACCCAAAATAACCATTTCAGACGGCCTCAGGGAAAACGACGAGCCGTCTGAAAACCGATCACGGAAGAAAATCATTATGAGCATCAAATCCGATAAATGGATACGCCGCAGCAGGCGAAGAGCACGGCATGATGAACCTTTCCGGGCCAAAACCAGATTAAAGGGGCCGACGGCGGGCGCATTATTTCCTACGGCACGTCAAAGAAGCTGGCTTCGACATCGCTGTGCCAACGAATTCCGAAATTTCCCGCCAATATCCAACAGCACCATCGTCGATCCGAAAAACTTTGTTAAAAACGTTACTGTGGAAGACGACTGTACTGCATCATTCCGCCGAACTCGTTTGCACTGGCGCGCACGGTCGAATATTTCCGTATCGCGCAGTATGCTGACCGTAATGTCTGGGAAAATCGACCTATGCCCGCTGCGGCATTATCGTGAACGTAACCGTTCAGATGCCGGGTGGGAAGGTTACGTAACGCTGGAATTTTCCAATACCACGCCGCTGCCCATAAAATTTATGCGGGCGAAGGCGTAAGCGCGAAATGCTGTTTTCGAGAGCGACGAAGTGTGCGAAACTTCGTATAAAGACCGCAGCCAGCAAATATATATGGGCAGACAGGGGTAACGCTGCCGAAAGCCTGATTGTTGTGCAAGGCCGTCTGAAAGGCCATGATTCAGTTCGCAGCCTTTTCAGACGGCCCTCCAACCAATATTGTTCAAATAATTTTTAGGTTTGGTCAAGATGGGGCACAGGATTGTTGGCTTTGCCGTTAAATCTAACTTCGAAAATACGGCTTGAGAAATGTCGGTATCGCTGCACCTTGTTGTGGCGTTTGCCTCATCCTGCCGTTACGGTTTGGCGCACGCAGAATGGTATCGTTGTGAGCATAGGCGGTGATGGTGGCGGTATTGGCTGATGGGGATGGTTTGCCGTAACCGCGTACTTCTCGCCCGCATACAATGCGCTTCGCCCGCCGCCGCCGCGATCAGTTGGCCCTGCTCGCCGCGGATGTCTATGCCTTTGCTACCCGCGCCGTCGTAGGTTTTGAACTGACGTTACTGCTGCCGTTTTCCGCCGACCCTGCATGTCAAGCGGTTGACCGGTACGACGGCACGCTCGGCGGTCGCGTGAACCGCCGAAGGACTGCAGCTGCCGATGTGTTCCGGCGGATGCGTGATACTTGTCCGGCCTCGATTTGCGGTATCGCGCAGGTTGTTCCATGCAGCCAGCGTGCTGACGCTTTGCCCGTAACGTTTGGCGATGCGCAGTGGGCGTATCTCGCCGCGTTGTACCGCAATGATGGCCGTCAGGAACGGGGCCCAGGCCAGTTCCACGCAGGCTGGCAGAGAGCGTTGCGCGGCAAGGTTTTCAATGTCAGATGGTTATGTTTTCTATGAGACATAAGGATAGCAAAACTTTCTTTCCCTCCATCGGCGGCGG
>BNJT01000677.1_pt1 | contig 93703 bp, 143 predicted proteins | sample 8540491 | NCBI WGS metagenome assembly BNJT01 (sample SAMD00202455, study PRJDB9452) | human saliva metagenome | host: Homo sapiens | reverse complement strand
TATTTTAACTAAAATTTTTGATAATAAAGAAAAAGACAAGGCTTATAAACCTTGTCTCTTTTTAACTATACCGGCGACCAACAAACTAGCGTTAAAAATAAGTTAAAAATAAATAACCAAGAAACGATTAAATCAAGATATTATCACACGCTCAGTTAGTATTGAAATTGAGGAAATTGACCAGTGGTTGACCAAAATAAATTTTAAGCTTTTGCTTTAATTTTATAGTCTTTAAACTTTAATAATCACAATTTTTATACATAGTTCTGATACCGTGTTCGGCGCAATCGGTATAGTCAATATTCATTCTCAAAATTGGTTTTAAATAGCGTAGTCTTTTAAAACTAATTTTTAGAATCATCTTCCTATTTATAATAAGAAGATTTTTGTATTATTCTAATTTTTCTACGTACTGTTACAAGTCCAAATGTTCCAAGAATCGCACCGAGTACCAACATTGCAACACTTGATGACTCTCCAGTATTTGGTAATGTTTTTGCACGTTCTACTCGTGAATAAGTTGATTTACTTGATGCTTGTTGTTGACTTGTGTAAGTCTGACCTTTTGTGATAACATTTCCTTTGTTATCAATAGTAACGTTTTTATCACTTGCATAAGCTTTTATTATATTTATCATTATCGGCTTGTGGACGATCAATATTCACTGGTTTTCCATCAGTAGCTGGTTTTTGTTTCACGTACAACAACATTTCCTTGAACATCGATAGTCACTTCTTTACCTGCATCAAGAGCTTCTCTCAATTCGTCAACATTGACAGTAGGAAGTGCTTCAGCAACTGGTGCATCTTTTAGGTACTGCAAACGATTGTTCCGTCAGGAAGTGTTGCAACAACGTTTTCTTGAGCTTTTTCTGCAAGGTCAACGAGTTTAGCATAGGGTTGCTTCAAGTTCTGCAAGTTTAGCTTCTTCAGCTTTTTGTGCAGTCAACAAGTTTTCAAGCGTAGATTGTGCAGTAGTGAGTTCAGCTTTCGCTGTTTCAAGTTTAGCTTCAGCTTTTTGCTTTCATATCTTGAGCATTTGCTAGTGCAACTGGTGCGTCCAAATATGCTTGCAAAGTGTCAGCCAATTGTTTGGCTTCTTTAACAAGAGCATCTTTTTCAGTAAGAAGTTTAGCACTTTGTTTTGTTTTAAAGTGTTTACTTTATCTTCTTGAGTTTTTAGTTTAGCTGAAGCATCTTCAAGAGCTTGTGACGCAATTGTTTGAACAGTTTTAGCTTCTTTAAGTGTATCTTGAGCTTTTTTCAAGAGTAGCTTTCTTGTCAGCTAGACTTGCTGAGAAGTTAGCAACTGCTTCACTTGCTGTAGCTTCACGTTTCTTAGCATTTTTCAAGAGCAATGTTTGCTAAACGTAGGTTGTTTTCAGCAACTTGAGCTTGGAGTGGTGTAGCCATTGCGTCAGCAAGAACTTTTTTTCAGCTTCAGTTTTTCAAGCTGAGTGCGCTTGCATAATCAGTTGAAGCTGTTGTTAAAAGCATTCTTAGCATTTTCTGATGCAGTTTTAGCTTGTTCAAGGTTTGATTCAGCTGTTGCGACTGCTTTCTCAAGGGATTCTGTGTCAGTTTCTTTGGTGATTGAGGTTTCATCATTGTCACCAAATGTTGTAATCATCCAATATTTACCATTAATGTTAGCAATTGTGATTGCGACTGAACTGTCAGCGTGGTTAGACAAGTTGTTTTCTAGATGTCCCCATTCTGAGGGTCTCGTCTTCAAATGAAGATAATTCAAATGAACGTTGAACTGCGTATTTTAAGTCATACATTGTTTTGTATTCATCATGGGTTCCCATTGGTGTTAGATTTTTCTAAATTACCACGGATGTGACCAGCGACATCTGGGTCAAGGGCACGTTCTTCATATTTTTAGCAACAGATTTTTGAATGATTTAAAGTTTTTGCGAAACATAAGCTTTTTGCTTGCATTGTAATCGAAATTATGGTTTAACTGAGTTACAAGTTTAGCATAGAACTCGCTGATTTCAATCAATTGGTCGTCAGTTAGATTGTTCAAATCAACTGTACGGTTTTTATCATTTTCATTGATAGTGACAGTTGATTTTGATTTCATTTCAACAGCCATACCACGCATTACACGTCGAGTTGTTTCGTTATCATTGGCTTGCCACAATTCGTAAGCATCTTTGTAGGTGATATCATTTGATTTTGCACCAATTTTATCACGGAGACTATCAGAGATATGGAATGTTGGATTACCAATTTTGACAATATCAACATTTTTCAATGCGTCTTCAGCTTTCTTCAACTCATCTTGAGCATCTTCCAATTTAGCGTCTACTGATTTAGCATGTTGGTTAGCTGTTGCCAATTTTTTTCTTTAGCTAATTTGACAGCATCATTTTTAGTATTTACATCAGTTTCAGCTGATTTGATAGCTTGGTCGCGGTCTGCATCTGCTTTTGTTGCATTGTTGAACGCAGTTTGTGCGTCAGCGACTGTAGCTTCAGCATCTTTAACGCCTTTTTGAGCGTCTTTTAAGTCTTTCTCAGCATTTGCAAGTCCAGTTCCGTCAAGTGCAGATTCTGCATTTGCGACTGTTTGTTCAGCTGTTTGGACATCTTTTCAGCTTGGTCAAGATTTTCTTTAGCTGTTGCCACGTCTGATTGCTTTTCAGCAAGAACTGCTGTTTCAGTCTTGATTTGAGCATTTGTAGCTTCAGTTGCTTCTTGGTTAGCAGTTTGTAGCTTCAAGGTTCTTAGCTTGAGCATCTTTGACTTCAGCAACTTTTGCAGGTGTTGCTTGAGAAGCAGTTACTTCAGCGTCTTTGACAACTTGAGTAGCAGTAGCTACTTCTTTTTCATTTGAAGCGACAGTAGCTTCTTTTTCTTTAACATCAGCTTTAGCTGTATCAATCTTAGCTTCAGCATCTTTCACAACAGCTTTTTGAGCGTCAAGAGCATGTTTCACTGTAGAAGGCGCAGGAACGTCACTCTTTTCAAGTGGTTTCACTTGTGACTTAGCAACAAGAGCTGGTTCATTGACAGCAGTGTCAGCAGGTACTGAAGTCGCTTGAGCTTCTTGAGCAAATACAGGCGCACCAACTGATGCAAGCGCAATAGCTGTTGAAGTGGTTAGGGGTTTGTAGTTTTTTTCATCAATTTCTCCTTTAAAAACTAATAAAGTGAGCTTATTTTTATAGTTTTACTACACTATTTTATCATTATATGGTGTAATATTCAACACTTATATAATATACAAGTGTAATTTGTACTACTTTATTATTTATAATTTTTATCTTTAAAAATAATATTAGGTAAAGGTAAAAACTATGAATCAAAAACAACTTACAAACATTTATTGCAAAAAGAATTAGATATTTACGATTGACAAAAAGGGCTTAGCCAAGAAAAAACTTTCCGAACTGGCTGGCCTAGGCTCGAAACACATCCACAACATAGAAAATGAAAAATATAATTTTCAAATACAAACGTTAAACAAGATCATCACAGCTCTTGAAGTAGATGAAAAATCATTTTTTTAATTTTGAGTTCCCAGAAAAGAGTGAAGAAATTGAAAATATTATCAATCAACTTGAACAAATACCAGAACCACAAAAACAGATATAATTGATGCAATAGCAACCTTATTGAATAACATAAACAACCGCTAAGAAAAAAATCTTAGCGGTTTGTTTTTTTATACCAAAATTATCCTCTAAATTGCTTAGAAAATCATTTCTCCAAAAAAGAGTCACTTATATTCTTGTAAAAATTCGACTAAATACCGTTTAAACGAAATTTCAATTATAACTCTATTTTTTTATTTTGTTCTTCAATCTTTTCTTTATACTTCTTAATCTGATACTTTTCAAATTCATATATTTTATTGGCAAGAGAAGAAATCACGTTCTTATTTGCTTGCTCCATATAAAAATTCCTTAAACTTATTGAAGGATTTTTTTCAAGATTAAAAGGTGGTATAAATTCTTGATTCTTTAACTTATTATAAAAATTCTTCTACTTCTTCTAATCTACTATTGTAACCATCCAATGACAATTCTGGTGCTACAGACTGTAATATTTCTGTCCGTCCCCTAACATCCTCTAATAATTCACCTACTTTTTCAGCTTGTTCAATGTATAATTTCTGATTTTCAAACCAATCTTCTTTTAATCTTCGTTCAAATTCTTCTAATAAAGTATTTATAGTTAACTCAAAATTAGTCTCCAACATTTCTTCATTCAATAGTTGCTTAATTGTTGAACTAGTACGTGGCTGAATGCGAAAAATTTTAATCGGTAGTTGACGTCTTTCAATCTCCAATTTTAATGAGAAAAGATAATCTTCACTCATTAAATACGCAGGCTTGCCAGAATTTTTAAACTCTTCTCAATTTTGGCTTCTGGTGTTTTTAAAAACCTTGCCGTTGTAATTGCTTCACTAGCTTATCTTCTTTTTTTATAGAGATTATCCCAACTCGAGAGAATTTTGGGATTTTTCCCAAATTTTGGAAATACATATAAAGTTTCAACTACCTCATCGCCTTGAAAATTTATGTATGATTCAATTATATGTTCTCCCTCTGAAAGTTGCTTATATTGGCCTAGTACATCTTTTTCAAAAATATCACGAATTTGTTTTTTTCAGTTATATCCATATAGAATTCTTTTTCTATTCTTCCGCTAGGATAACTTCTAATATAATCCAAAGCTTCTTTTTACATTATAATATTTTTTTCTTTCAATATAATGTCCTCCTTATCGCTATTTTCAGCTTATCAAATAAAAATCTCCTAATGCAAATTTTTATTTTTCCCTTTTGGTGTATTTGACGATTGTAATTTTTAATCGTGATACACTTGAAATGTAAATAACGAACGTTCAAATATTTACAAGAAAGAATTAATAGAAAGTACTAGCTCTTAGCTAGTTTTGGTAACAAATATGAATAATAACTTAGTTCAAACAGGATTGTTTGGAAGCAACTCAAAACAATCAGGCGATTCAATTGTAAACGACCGTCGCACTGCTCCAGCTCTTACTAATATCTCAACTTGTGTAGCTGTTAGTGTTACGGAGCCAAAACCATTTTTCCCAATTATTGGGTTCGAAAAAAATCAAAATGGTAAAAACGCCCCAGTTTTTTTCTGACAAATCAATTGGTTATGAAGTATTTTTTTATCAATGCCCAAAGATGATGGAACAGTTAAATTGATTAGTCTTGTTGTCCCAACTTTAGAAATTGCGAACAAGATTCAGTTCAGACATTTGTATCAGTTAGTCAATCCACGTGGTCGATACAAGTTTAAAAGTTTTGATGTTATTGAAGTTTGGGGCTGAAGATATCAAAGAAGTTAGTTTAAAGTAGTGAGGAAATAGATATGCAAGATATTTATAAAGAATTAGATGATTTAACAGCTTTAGACCTTCCTTTGAACTTCGTAAAGTTTTATCAACATACATGAGTTCTGAAGTTGAAGGACGAGTTTCATCTTTTGTTAATTTGAGTTTAGTTTACTCAAACGGTCGTTACACTGATTTTATTCGTGCATACATGTTTTTTGAACTTATGCGCCGTAAGCTATTAAATGAAATGGAAGAGATTTGTAGGTATTTATGATTAGATACAGGTTAAATAAAAAAATACAGGTCATTTAAGTCCAGCTTTTTCCCAATATTGTAACTCTACTCCAAGTTCTGGAGTTGGGTTACTATCTTTTGGGATTGTTGTTAGGTGGTTAGTATTTAAAGGAACAGAGATTGGTATTTTTAGAAGTGAAGCACAGCTTGGTTTGAATTTAATAGCGATTGGAATAGCTGTCTTGCTTTTTGGTTAATCTTGTTTTACTGGTTCTGATTTGTTTTAAAGCTATCAAAAAAATTGGCTCAGTATCTCTATACTATCAACTAAGGTTGATTGAACGACAAACACACAAAGCACTGTTGGATTCAGCAACTGCAAATCTCAAAGTTGGTAGCAAATTCATAGATGTTAGTAAAGCGCATGCGTGCTTTGAAAAAGCTAAGCAGGCGCATATCGGTTAAAATCAAAAAAATTAGCTGACCAGACTACGGACGATTTAGAAAAGTTTGCGGAAATGTTATCAGCGTGTTTAGTGGGTAAAAACCGTTCACTCATTGTTTTAGATTATTGGTTAAGTGAAGATAATACAGAGTTCATTTATTTACTAGATGATATTGTAGAAGCTAAAGCAAGACAGCTGAAGCCTAAACATATCACAGAATTAAAACCAGCTAATGATTTTGAAATAACAGTTGAAGAAGGTTTGACCTTTTCTTTCTTGCGTTCTCCTCAAATGTTATTAGTCGGAAATACAAACAGCTCAAAAACAACGTTTTTTTAAAAATCAATGCTCGCACAAGTATTCATGTTCAATGAAGATGTTGATTTAACAATATTAGATGTAAAATCTGAGTTCAGCTCATGGGATTTTCTACCAGCTGGGTCTATTTTATCAGACAGTGAAGAGATTTTTAGCATACTTTGAAGAATTGTTGGAATTAGTTATTAAACGTGAAAAAGAAATTGCAAAATTGTCAGCACGTGATGATATTACTGGCGCAACTTTTCGTTAATTTCGGTAAAGAGATGAAGATGAAACTATGTATTATCGAAGAATATTCAGCCATGCTTTCAAGTATTACAGATAACAAGATGAGAAAAAAAGGGTTCAAGATTTGGTCTTGTCTATTGTATCTCGTTCTCGTTCGAGTGGTGTCTATATCTGTATCTGTATGCAACAACCAAGGTCAGAACTTTTGAGTACAGCGATACGAGATAATTTAGGTGTTCGTATTTGTTTATCGAATGGCGCTATAACAGATGAATTAGCTAGAATGGTCTTTGGAGAAGCTGACAATATTGATAATCATGCGCCCAGGTTTTCTGGGTATATCATGACTACTGATGGACAGTTCAGCAAACCAAGGAGATTCTGGAACATTAATCTACACGAACACGGTTTGGAAAAGATTAGTACATTTAAAAGAGCATTCTTATACGGTCAACGATTAAGAAAAAAGCGTAAATAATGGGGTACTGGCATTCAGGGGGTCTAGTAATGACCCCCATCCCACCCCCTGTGGGTTAACTATAAAATAATTAAAAGGAGTTATGTTATATGATTCAATGTGACGTTGATGAAATTTCATTCTGTATTTTTTTACCAGATTTTAATGAAATGATGTCTAATTATGAAGCATTTGCTTCTAATATCTGTTTAAAAATTGATGAATTATTGGAATTAGAAAAGTACACAGTTAATTTCAAGTTAAATGAAAAAGGATTTGCAGGCTACAATTATATTATCAATTTTGATGAATTTGAAATTCTATTATGTTTTAACACAGACAGCCCACGAATGGGAGTGCTTCTCAAATTCTCAGGGTCAAGGTTTGAAACATTACTTGAAACGACGCGAAGAAGATAATCAAAAAAATTTCGTATCGTCAATTAGTGCAAAAATTTTTGAATTAGAAAAATTATTTTTAGTGGTAGTTGTAGAGTTTCAAAAATTGATTTTTGTGATTGATTTTATAGATGAAGGTCTGAAAGTGAATCAGATTCATCAGGAGTTAAACAAGTCAATAATAAAATCAAAAATATGTTGACAGTTTTACAAACACAATTAAATTGAGAAAAAAATCAGTCGAATATCAGTACGATTAATACAAAACAATAGGGTAGAAACAATCTATGTTGGTAGCAAAGCAAACAAAGGAAACTCTCTACTATTACGAATTTATGATAAAAATTGGAGCAGGAGAAAAAAAGAAGGGCATCTTTTATTCTGAAGCATTGAAATGCGATGATTGAGGTGCGATTTGAAATGTCAATTAGGCAGGGTTACGCTAATCAAAACTGGTCTAGATATTTTAAAATGTAGAAACGATAAAGAACTATCGAGCCTAATTTTTTTCAACGATTTACTGACAAATATTTATTTTTTTCAAAAATGATGAATTATGGGATATTTCAAAGGTTATGCTGAATACGTTTCGACTGATTTTGATTTATTGAGATCAAAAACCAAGAAGAAAGAATGATTTATTATCTACCTATATTTACTTATTGAAAAACAGCGGTTTAGAATCGTTTCTATACAAGATTGAGAACATTTACGGTAAAGAATCAATTCAGGAATTTTTCAGACATGTTTTTGATTCATTTCAAAACAAAGTATAAACCCTCTCCAGACACAATCATCTTTTTAAATAATAAAAAAAGATGAATTAAAGAAAGAAAAAGAGCCGTGGAAAAATATTCAAGTAAGAGAACGAGAGGAAATGTATATGACGGATAAAAATCTCAATTAAAAATAGAAAATTTGGAAGTAAATCTTCCTCAAACACACATTATAGTAGAGAAAGATGAATATCTTGACTTGAAAAAAACAAGGCTTCACAGGGGCAATATATGAGTCTATCAGAGGTTTTAGAGATGGTTTCAGTCTCCGACCTTGGCTACTCGAACATGTTCTTTATCAGCCTGATATTCGTTCAAAAATCGATATTGATAAAAACAGAGATGGGTTTGTGAAATATCCAGACAATCAGGGCGGACGGTACTACTTTAGCCAGCAAAAACGAAACAATTTTTTTGAAGAAAAACTTTGCAGAAATCTTTAGTTTATGATACGATAATCAAGATAATATCTTGGTTATCGTCTTTTAGGAAGAGGTAATCATGTCAGTTTCATCTCAGAAAACGAGGTAAAAAGAATTTATGGGATTATAGAATTTTTGATAAAAAAATAAAAAAGGTAGTTGCTTCAGGTTCAGGCTTTAAGACAAAAAAAGAGAAGCTGAAATTGAAGCGTTAGCTCTTGAGTTAAAATTGCTTAATGGTGCAATAATTGATAAAAATATTACATTCTATGCTCTATGGGAAAAGTGGCTAGAATTAACAGTTAAACCACTCGGAAAAGCAGAAGCTACATTTAATAAACATTTATTGCGTGGTAAGTTTATCAAAGATTATTTTTAAAGATAAACCAGCATTAAAAAAATCAAAAGCGAGCGAATATCAAGCATTTATTAATAAGTACGCTGAAACAAATTGTCGTGACAATGTAAGTAGAATGAATGCGGAAATTAGGAATGTTATTGTATTTGCAAAAAGAGATAAGCTTTAATATCGAAGATTTTACTGAAGGGGTTATTCTTTCAGGTCGTCCCTCCAAAAAAAGAAAAAGATGAAAAAAATATTCATAGCTTTGATGACTATCAAAAACTAGTAACACATTTAGAAAAGCAATCTTGATTTAACTACTTCTATAGTTCCGTATTTACTGTTGATTCAACTGAAAAACAGGAATGCGTGCAGGAGAAGTTGCAGGTCTCACATGGGATTGTGTATTGTGGGAAAGTTCAGAAATCAAAACTTATAGACGATATGATACAGCAAAGAAAAACGTTGGGCAAACCCAAAAAAACAGAAGAATCAGTCCGTACAATACCAATTGATAATGATACTTTTTAACTATTCTAAAAATTAAAAACAAGAACAAACTGTATTCATTGAAAATGGCACAATTACAAAATAACGAAAAATATGATTTTTAGTAGATTTAAATTATAAGATTGTAACAAATTCAGGAATCAATAAGCATCTAAAGCAAATTTTAAAAGATTTGAAAAATTTATCCGCAGAATATGACAAGTACAGGTCTGAGACATACGTATTGTTCAACTATGCTAGCAATGGGTGTTGATATTTGGGCAGTTTCAAAGTTAATGGGGCATCGAGATATTAAACAAATAACTGAAACTTACGGCCATCTGATAAAGGAAAAAAAGCAGAAATTGAAAAACAATAAAGTTCGTTCAGTATTAACAAGTTTAGTTAAAAAAAGGCTCTATAATTTCTGTAGTGGGTAAAACCACCATAGGAATTATGGAGCCTATTTTGTTGAAAGAAAAAGTCCCATAAGACCTATAATGAAAAAGCGACCAAACCATCATTAGAAAGAATCTTATGGAACAATTAAATTTTATCACAAACTTACTCGGAATTAAAGACAAGAACATCAAAAATCTTGGATTATCTTGATGCTGGAACTCATAAAGAAGTCATCGCTAAGCTAGATTATCCTGCTCCTAAGTGTCATCACTGCCTAGGGCAAATGACTAAATATGACTTCCAGAAAGAATCTAAAATCCCTATCTCAGAGTGTGCAGGCTATAAGACACTCATTCGATTGAGAAAAACGCCGTTTCCGTTGTAAAGTCTGCGGGAAAATAACTGTCGCAGAGACTTCCTTTAGTCAAAAAGAATCACCAAATCGCGACCATCGTCAACCAGAAAAATCACTCAAAAATTAATCGAGAAAGTCCCTATGACGGCTATCGCAGAAAGTCTATCTGTCTCTACTTCGACAGTCATTCGTAAATTGAAAGAATTCAAATTCAAGACAGATTTATCTTTCCTTCCAACTCACATGTCTTGGGATGAATACAGCTTCAAGAAAGGTAAGATGAGTTTCATTGCACAGGATTTTGATCTCAGAAAGATCGTAACTATTCTGGATGGACGAACTCAAGCGACTATTCGCAATCATTTTCTTCGTTATTCTAGTCAGGTGAGAAGTCGCGTGAAAGTCATTACAATGGATATGTTTAGTCCCTATTACGATATTGCCAGAAAACTTTTTCCTAATGCTAAAATCGTTCTCGACCGCTTTCACATTGTCCAACATCTCAGTCGAGCTATGAATCGTCTTCGTATCCAAATCATGAATCGTTTTGATCGTAAATCGCACGAATATAAAGCATTAAAACGTTACTGGAAACTCATTCAACAGGATAGCCGTAAACTTAGTGATAGACGTTTTTATCGCCCTACTTTTCGCTCACACTTGACCAATAATGAGATTCTCGAAAAGCTCCTTGCATACTCTCAAGAACTTAGAAAGCACTATGAACTCTATCAACTATTACTGTTTCATTTCCAAGAGAAACAAACAGACAATTTCTTTGAACTGATTGAAGAAACGATTTCTTGTGTAAATCCTATTTTTCAAACTGTTTTTAAGACCTTTTTGAAAGACAAGGACAAAAATCATGAACGCACTGGAACTGCCCTACTCAAACGCGAAACTAGAGGCTACCAATAACCCTCATTAAGGTCATCAAGCGCAATGCTTTTGGCTTCCGGAACTTTGAAAAACTTTAAAAACTAGAATCCTCATTGCTTTGAATATCAAAAAGGAGAGAACCATGTTGGTCCTCTCCAGGTTATAACTTTTCATCAACCCACTACAGTTGACAAAGAGCCTTAAAAAGAGAATTGTTGACCATAAGTTGACCAAAGCAAAAAAAGAAACATTGATTTAACAATGTTTCTAATACTATATTATACCGGCGGCTCGGGGTCGAACTGGCACGTCCTTGCGGACACTGGATTTTGAGTCCAGCGCGTCTGCCAATTCCGCCACGCCGGCAAATAGTAACTGGGGTAGCTGGATTCGAACCAACGCATGAGGGAGTCAAAGTCCCTTGCCTTACCGCTTGGCTATACCCCAATAATATAAAATAGGCGAGTGATGGGGATCGAACCCACGCATGCCAGAGCCACAATCTGGTGTGTTAACCACTTCACCACACCCGCCATAATTTTAAAACACGGGCAGTAGGAATTGAACCCACACTGAAGGTTTTGGAGACCTTAGTTCTACCTTTAAACTATGCCCGTAGTTAAGGTTATGGAAGGGGAGGGATTCGAACCCCCGAACCCGAAGGAGCGGATTTACAGTCCGCCGCGTTTAGCCTCTTCGCTACCCTTCCAAAATATTTAAATGGCGCGAGACGGAATCGAACCGCCGACACATGGAGCTTCAATCCATTGCTCTACCAACTGAGCTACCGAGCCTTATTGCGGGAGCAGGATTTGAACCTACGACCTTCGGGTTATGAGCCCGACGAGCTACCGAGCTGCTCCATCCCGCGTTAATAATAAAGGAGGATGTGGGATTCGAACCCACGCACGCTTTTACACGCCTGACGGTTTTCAAGACCGTTCCCTTCAGCCGGACTTGGGTAATCCTCCAATAAATAGTCCGTACGGGATTCGAACCCGTGTTACCGCCGTGAAAAGGCGGTGTCTTAACCCCTTGACCAACGGACCATATTTCAATGGGCACGAGTGGACTCGAACCACCGACCTCACGCTTATCAGGCGTGCGCTCTAACCACCTGAGCTACGCGCCCAAGTCTTAAAAACTTGGTAAATTGAACTATGTTCAAAAGCGGGTGACGAGAATCGAACTCGCGACAACAGCTTGGAAGGCTGTAGTTTTACCACTAAACTACACCCGCTAAAATGGGAGTTAACGGGATCGAACCGCTGACCCTCTGCTTGTAAGGCAGATGCTCTCCCAGCTGAGCTAAACTCCCTTTAGCTAAGCGACTTCCTTATCTCACAGGGGGCAACCCCCAACTACTTCCGGCGTTCTAGGGCTTAACTTCTGTGTTCGGCATGGGTACAGGTGTATCTCCTAGGGCTATCGTCACTTAACTTTGAGTAATACCTACTCAAAATTGAATATCTATCAAATTCCAAGAAAACCTTCACACTTCGTATTCTCAGTTACTTTGGATAAGTCCTCGAGCTATTAGTATTAGTCCGCTACATGTGTCGCCACACTTCCACTTCTAACCCATCTACCTGATCATCTCTCAGGGCTCTTACTGATATAAAAATCATGGGAAATCTCATCTTGAGGTGGGTTTCACACTTAGATGCTTTCAGCGTTTATCCCTTCCCCTACATAGCTACCCAGCGATGCCTTTGGCAAGACAACTGGTACACCAGCGGTAAGTCCACTCTGGTCCTCCTCGTACTAGGGAGCAGATCCTCTCAAATTTCCTACGCCCGCGACGGATAGGGGACCGAACTGTCTCACGACGTTCTGAACCCAGCTCGCGTGCCGCTTTAATGGGCGAACAGCCCAACCCTTGGGACCGACTACAGCCCCAGGATGCGACGAGCTGACATCGAGGTGCCAAACCTCCCCGTCGATGTGAACTCTTGGGGGAGATAAGCCTGTTATCCCCAGGGTAGCTTTTATCCGTTGAGCGATGGCCCTTCCATACGGAACCACCGGATCACTAAGCCCGACTTTCGTCCCTGCTCGAGTTGTAGCTCTCGCAGTCAAGCTCCCTTATACCTTTACACTCTGCGAATGATTTCCAACCATTCTGAGGGAACCTTTGGGCGCCTCCGTTACCTTTTTAGGAGCATGACCGCCCCAGTCAAACTGCCCTGTCAGACACTGTCTCCGATAGGGATCACCTATCTGGGTTAGAGTGGCCATAACACAAGGGTAGTATCCCAACAACGTCTCCTTCGAAACTGGCGTCCCGATCTCATAGACTCCTACCTATCCTGTACATGTGGTACAGACACTCAATATCAAACTGCAGTAAAGCTCCATGGGGTCTTTCCGTCCTGTCGCGGGTAACCTGCATCTTCACAGGTACTAAAATTTCACCGAGTCTCTCGTTGAGACAGTGCCCAAATCATTACGCCTTTCGTGCGGGTCGGAACTTACCCTGACAAGGAATTTCTGCCACCTTAGGACCGTTATAGTTACGCCGCCGTTTACTGGGGCTTCAATTCATACCTTCGCGTTTCCGCTAAGCACTCCTCTTAACCTTCCAGCACCGGGCAGGCGTCACCCCCTATACATCATCTTACGATTTAGCAGAGAGCTGTGTTTTGATAAACAGTTGCTTGGGCCTATTCACTGCGGCTGACTTAAAGTCAGCACCCTTCTCCCGAAGTTACGGGGTCATTTTGCTGAGTTCCTTAACGAGAGTTCTCTCGCTCACCTGAGGGACTACTCGCCCGACTACCTGTGTCGGTTTGCGGTACGGGTAGAGTATGTTTAAACGCTAGAAGCTTTTTCTTGGCAGTGTGACGTCACTAACTTCGCTACTAAACTTCGCTCCCCATCACAGCTCAATGTTATAGATATAAACATTTGACTCATATCACACCTCACTGCTTAGACAGACTCTTCCAATCGTCTGCTTTAGTTAGCCTACTGCGTCCCTCCATCACTACATACTCTAGTACAGGAATATCAACCTGTTGTCCATCGGATACACCTTTCGGTCTCTCCTTAGGTCCCTGACTAACCCAGGGCGGACGAGCCTTCCCCTGGAAACCTTTAGTCTTACGGTGGACAGGATTCTCACCTGTCTTTCGCTACTCATACCGGCATTCTCACTTCTATGCGTTCCAGCACTCCTCACGGTACACCTTCTTCACACATAGAACGCTCTCCTACCATACCTATAAAGGTATCCACAGCTTCGGTAAATTGTTTTAGCCCCGGTACATTTTCGGCGCAGGGTCACTCGACTAGTGAGCTATTACGCACTCTTTGAATGAATAGCTGCTTCTAAGCTAACATCCTAGTTGTCTGTGCAACCCCACATCCTTTTCCACTTAACAATTATTTTGGGACCTTAGCTGGTGGTCTGGGCTGTTTCCCTTTCGACTACGGATCTTAGCACTCGCAGTCTGACTGCCGACCATAATTCATTGGCATTCGGAGTTTATCTGAGATTGGTAATCCGGGATGGACCCCTCACCCAAACAGTGCTCTACCTCCAAGAATCTCTAATGTCGACGCTAGCCCTAAAGCTATTTCGGAGAGAACCAGCTATCTCCAAGTTCGTTTGGAATTTCTCCGCTACCCACAAGTCATCCAAGCACTTTTCAACGTGCCCTGGTTCGGTCCTCCAGTGCGTCTTACCGCACCTTCAACCTGCTCATGGGTAGGTCACATGGTTTCGGGTCTACGACATGATACTACTGCGCCCTATTCAGACTCGGTTTCCCTACGGCTCCGTCTCTTCAACTTAACCTCGCATCATATCGTAACTCGCCGGTTCATTCTACAAAGGCACGCTCTCACCCATTAACGGGCTCGAACTTGTTGTAGGCACACGGTTTCAGGTTCTATTTCACTCCCTCCCTGGGGTGCTTTTCACCTTTCCCTCACGGTACTGGTTCACTATCGGTCACTAGGGAGTATTTAGGGTTGGGAGATGGTCCTCCCAGATTCCGACGGGATTTCACGTGTCCCGCCGTACTCAGGATACTGCTAGGTACAAAGACTATTTTTGAATACGAGGCTATCACCTCTTTGGCTGATTTTTCCCAAACCATTCTTCTATAATCTTTGAGTCCACATTGCAGTCCTACAACCCCGAAGAGTAAACTCTTCGGTTTGCCCTTCTGCTGCTTTCGCTCGCCGCTACTAAGGCAATCGCTTTTTGCTTTCTCTTCCTGCAGCTACTTAGATGTTTCAGTTCACTGCGTCTTCCTCCTCATATCCTTAATAGATATGGGTAACAGGTAGTACCTGTTGGGTTCCCCCATTCGGAAATCCCTGGATCATCGCTTACTTACAGCTACCCAAGGCATATCGTCGTTTGTCACGTCCTTCTTCGGCTCCTAGTGCCAAGGCATCCACCGTGCGCCCTTATTAACTTAACCTTATTTTTTTCTGACCTTTCAGTCATAAACTCTTATTAATACTACAGCGTTTTCGGTTTATTTTCTTGTTACTATTTGATATAGATATTCAATTTTCAATGTGCATTACTTGGTGATCTCTCACCAATGGAGCCTAAGGGATCGAACCGCTGACCTCCTGCGTGCAAAGCAGGCGCTCTCCCAGCTGAGCTAAGGCCCCACAAGACCTCTCAAGACTAAACAAGACCAATGTGCATTCCCTTTATCCTTAGAAAGGAGGGTGATCCAGCCGCACCTTCCGATACGGCTACCTTGTTACGACTTCACCCCAATCATCTATCCCACCTTAGGCGGCTGGCTCTCAAAAGGTTACCCTCACCGACTTCGGGTGTTACAAACTCTCGTGGTGTGACGGGCGGTGTGTACAAGGCCCGGGAACGTATTCACCGCGGCGTGCTGATCCGCGATTACTAGCGATTCCGACTTCATGTAGGCGAGTTGCAGCCTACAATCCGAACTGAGACTGGCTTTAAGAGATTAGCTTGCCGTCACCGACTTGCGACTCGTTGTACCAGCCATTGTAGCACGTGTGTAGCCCAGGTCATAAGGGGCATGATGATTTGACGTCATCCCCACCTTCCTCCGGGTTTATTACCGGCAGTCTCGCTAGAGTGCCCAACTGAATGATGGCAACTAACAATAGGGGGTTGCGCTCGTTGCGGGACTTAACCCAACATCTCACGACACGAGCTGACGACAACCATGCACCACCTGTCACCTCTGTCCCGAAGGAAAGCTCTATCTCTAGAGCGGTCAGAGGGATGTCAAGACCTGGTAAGGTTCTTCGCGTTGCTTCGAATTAAACCACATGCTCCACCGCTTGTGCGGGCCCCCGTCAATTCCTTTGAGTTTCAACCTTGCGGTCGTACTCCCCAGGCGGAGTGCTTAATGCGTTAGCTGCGGCACTAAACCCCGGAAAGGGTCTAACACCTAGCACTCATCGTTTACGGCGTGGACTACCAGGGTATCTAATCCTGTTTGCTCCCCACGCTTGAGCCCTCAGCGTCAGTTACAAGCCAGAGAGCCGCTTTCGCCACCGGTGTTCCTCCATATATCTACGCATTTCACCGCTACACATGGAATTCCACTCTCCCTCTTGCACTCAAGTTAAACAGTTTCCAAAAGCGTACTATGGTTAAGCCACAGCCTTTAACTTCAGACTTATCTAACCGCCTGCGCTCGCTTTACGCCCAATAAATCCGGACAACGCTCGGGACCTACGTATTACCGCGGCTGCTGGCACGTAGTTAGCCGTCCCTTTCTGGTAAGATACCGTCACAGTGTGAACTTTCCACTCTCACACTCGTTCTTCTCTTACAACAGAGCTTTTACGATCCGAAAAACCTTCTTCACTCACGCGGCGTTGCTCGGTCAGACTTCCGTCCATTGCCGAAGATCTCCCTACTGCTGCCTCCGTAGGAGTCTGGGCCGTGTCTCAGTCCCAGTGTGGCCGATCACCCTCTCAGGTCGGCTATGTATCGTCGCCTTGGTGAGCCGTTACCTCACCAACTAGCTAATACAACGCAGGTCCATCTGGTAGTGATGCAATTGCACCTTTCAAGCAGATATCATGCAATATCTACTGTTATGCGGTATTAGCTATCGTTTCCAATAGTTATCCCCCGCTACCAGGCAGGTTACCTACGCGTTACTCACCCGTTCGCAACTCATCCGGAGAAGCAAGCTCCTCCTTCAGCGTTCTACTTGCATGTATTAGGCACGCCGCCAGCGTTCGTCCTGAGCCAGGATCAAACTCTCATTAAAAAGTTTGAGTTCTCACTCATTTCTGTCACTGACAGATTTATTGTTTTTCATTGTTCAGTACTACAACCTATTGTTGTAGTGCCCTGCACATTGGTTCTGTCTTGTTCAGTTTTCAAAGGTCTTTGTCACTCACTTCTCTCAAGTGACAACTATATTAGTATATCACAGTCGCTTTCGCTTGTCAACACTTTTTTGAAACTTTTTTTAATTTTTTTCATCTAGTGTTTCATCTGTAACATACTATAGTCCGTACGGGATTCGAACCCGTGTTACCGCCGTGAAAAGGCGGTGTCTTAACCCCTTGACCAACGGACCGGAGTTGTTATTTTCAACTCTTACTATTATACCGACTTTTTTTACTTTGTCAACACCTTTTTTTAACTTTTTTTCATTTCTCCTGAATTACTTCCTTCAGCTCTCTGAGAAGGGCTTTGCGGCCTTTAAATCGTTCGTCTGCCCAGAGGCGTTCATAGGCTGCTTGCTTATCTTGTGGTAATTTTCTTCTGTAAGTGTCCAACAATTCATGAAGGGCGTAGTAATCATCCAACCACAATCCTCCTTCTGGTAGGCGATGGCTAATCTCTCCTACTTCTTCGTAGGCCATTCGGTCTAGGCGACGTTTTTGACTCTCTTGTTTTCTGACACTATCAAGGATTCGATTGCGAAATTTTGTTTTGAAGTAGACGTAGAGTTTCTTTTCTTCTTCCACTAGTTCTGGATGCTTTTCTAGAAGTTCATGGAGACAGATCATGCCTTCTTGGTCCCAATCCTCTTTTTCCCATAGGTGAAGATAGTAGTCTTTTCTACATTTATGAACAATTCCTTTTACCTTCTCATAATACTTTTTCAGCATTTGCTTTCCCCTTTCTCTGCTTTTAGTTTAGTAGAGAAAGGGGAAAGAGATACCGTCGTTCTTATCTTGTGTTTTTTTCATGTCTGTAATGTTATTGATTATGAGTTTGTAATTCACATAAAGCTTTGCTAGTTTTTTCATAGTCTAATTTTTCAGATTAAAGCAAAAAAGCCCACTGTTGTAGGCTTTCTGTAAGATATTTCTTAAAATTAAAGCATTTTTGTTGTAGAATTCAACGACAAGTGCTTCGTTGATTTCTGGGTTGATTTTCGTCGCGTTCTGGCAAGCGAGTCAATGAACCTTCCAATTTTTTTCAGCGTCGAATGATACGAATGCTGGACGTCCGAGAGTAGCTTCTACTGCTTCAAGGATTGCTGGAACTTTCAATGACTTTTTCACGAACTGAGATTACTTGACCTGGAGTTACACGGTATGATGGGATATCAACGCGTTTTCCGTCAACAAGGATGTGACCGTGGTTTTACGAATTGACGAGCTTGACGACGAGTAGTCGCAAGACCAAGACGGTAAACAACGTTATCCAAACGGCGTTCCAAAAAGAAGCATGAAGTTGAAACCAAGGATCTCCGCCTTTTGATTTTTTTGTAGCTTGTACGAACAAGTTACGGAATTGTTTTTCACCTACACCGTAAGTGAAACGAAGTTTTTGTTTTTCAGCCAATTGCAAACCGTATTCTGACAATTTAGAACGGTTGTTTGGTCCGTGTTGTCCTGGTACGTAGTTACGACGTGCCAATTCTTTACCTGTACCTGTAAGTGAAAGGCCAAGGCGACGAGCTTGTTTCCAAGATGGTCCTGTATAACGTGACATGTGAATGTCCTCCTGATATAAATAATATTTCGGTGGAAATAGTCACTTAGAAAGCCCTGATTCGTGCAGATGCCCTTCGCCTAAACAGCCAAGGTTACTTATTATAAGACACCTGTTGACGAGCTTCATGCTTTCCTGCTGATATTTCACACAAAATCCATTTTACCATGAATGGCTGGATTTGTAAAGGGGGGGTTAAGCTTTATTTTCACTACCAGAAAGATTGAGAAGGAGGGTAAAGGTGCTTCCTAGGCCGTACTGGCTGGTAACTGTGATTTCTCCACCTAATTGATGGGCCAATTCACGCGCAATCGCAAGACCTAAACCATGACCACCTGTTTTCATGTTACGCGAAGTTTCGACACGATAAAGGCGCTTTGAAAAATATTCTCCAAGTCCTCTGGGGCAATGCCCTGCCCTTCATCCGTTACACTGATTGAAAGCTGGTTCTTCTCCAGCTTAGCCACCACTTCCAGCTTGGTTCCTGGAGCCGAGTATTTAAAAGCGTTATTGATCAGATTCACCAAGATGCGAGAAAGTTTGGCATAATCTCCTTCAATCCGGGCAGACTCTGGGAATTACCTGCAAGTGGACATCTCGCTCCTCCTGCTCAATCAAGAACTGAAATTCACTCATACACTCAATCAAGAGCTGATCCAGAAAAATGCTGTCTTTGCTGGTAGTTTCTACCTGATTTCTAACTGTGTTTAGGGTCAAAAAATTCAACTCCTCAACCAGTTTATTGAGTCTTTCAGTCTGACGCCCAATGGTTGCTAGATAATGGGCTTGCTCTCCTTCCTTGATAACCCCATCCAAAAATCCCTTCTACCGTCGCTTGGATCGAAGTAATGGGAGTCTTGATATCATGCGAAAGCTGGGCAATCATCAAGCCCTTTTCTCGTTCGCTTTCTTCCAAGGAATCAAAGGTCGCTTGCAAATCATGGGACATTTCATTAAAGGCTTGCCCTAACTGCTGAAATTCTACAGGCCCTTGAACCTCCAGATTTGAAGGAAAATCCTTGTCCGCTACTCGCTTGGCATGTTCCTTGAGTTTGTCCAATGAAGTAAAGACTGGTGATAGGAGAAAGAGACTAATCCCAGCACCGACAAAACTTGCCATGAGAGTCATACCCACTAGGAAATAAATCTCTCTTTCGTCAATTAACATCTCGCTGGACTGCCCAAAAACTACGATAATTGTTAGGAGTGTTGAAATGATATAACCCTACTAGAATATAACTTTTTAATTTCATTGACTACCTCGTGCTTTCTCAATTTTATAGCCCAAGCCCCAAACGGTTTTGATGGTGGGCGTTTCTGCACTGGCATGTTTAGCCAACTCCTGTCGAAGAGCATGAATATGAACATTCAAGGTATTGGTATCATCCACATAGTCTTCTTGCCAGACCTTTTCATAGAGATCTGTCTTAGAGAAAACCCTGCTTTTGGATTGCTGGCTAAAAAGCCATAAAAGCTCGAAGGATTTGACTGTTAGATCAAGCGATACACCTCCGATAGAAACCCTCATGACTACCGTGATTCATCCGTAAATCCCCGAGACTGACGATTTCTGTCTCACCTCCACGATGAAGGCGACGCAAGATATTGTGGACACGTAAAACTAGCTCACGTGGGCTAAAGGGCTTGGCAATAAAGTCGTCTGCACCCAAGCTTAGTCCATAAATCTTGTCCTGCTCACTGGTCTTAGCCGTTATAAAGAGAAAAGGCTGATCTGGAGATTGATACTGAACCTCACTAATCAAATCATAACCATCCATCCGAGGCATCATGATATCTGTAATAATCAAATCAATCGCTTTTCGCTTGAAGATTTCCAAGGCCTCTACTCCATCATGGGCCACCAAAACCTGATACCCTGCCTGAACCAGATAGCGTTGATGAATATCTGTGATTTCTACCTCGTCGTCAACGAGTAAAATTGTCTTTCCCATCTGTCTCTCCTTTGAAAAAAACAGTGCTATACCACAATAGTATAACACTATTTTAATCGCTTTACGAACATTCTAATCGCTATCTGAATTTTTCAAATCCTAGATAGAAAGTCTGTAGCTAGACTAGTCATTTTCCTCTTTTTTAGCTTTCAAACCGAGGCCACCTAGCAGTCCTGCCAAGGCGAGTCCAAAGAATCCAATAGTAGCCATTGATGTTTGTGCTTCACCAGTATATGGAAGCATGTCTTTTTGGCCTTTCATTTTATCAGCCATCATTGGATTTGATGCCTTGTTATTAGCTGCCATCTTGCCTTCATCAGACATTTTTCTTGAGGCTGCTGGAGCTTGTTTCATGCTTGGTGTTGCCATAGGCTGGCTAGCATTCATGGTTTTATCCTGCTCTTTGTTAGGCATCATCTTATCTCGACTAGCAGCTGGCATTTGAGATTTCATCTCATTGAGGGACTTATACCCATTCAAGTTCACTGTCAATTCTTTAGTCGCTACGAGATTAGTCAAATCAGCCTTGCCGTCTTTTTGCACCGTACACTTTGATGGTAGCCTTATAGCTTTGTGTACCATTTTGTTTCAAGAGGTCAAGCAGCTCTTTATCAGATTTGCCTTGGGTGCCAGCCAAGTCTACTTCGTAGAAGTAAAGGCCTTTGCCCAATTTCTCTACTGGTGGGAGAGCAGGATTTTTAGCCGTTCCGTTGTCTGACCATGGAGCCTTATCAGAGGCTTTCAAGATAAGACGAGTCAACATGCCATCTCCAGCGAAGAATTCATATGGAATGACTTGGTTGACACCAGCTGTGAATGGACCAGGGAAGTTAGCCCTGTCCAAGTAAGTGGCTGGGACATCTACTGTATCTTTGGTATTGTCAGCCACACCTTTTTGCACTTCAGCTGATGTGGTCAAGCCATTCAAATTAACAGTCAAATCTTTAGTCGCTACCAGATTGGTTAAGTCAGGCTTGCCGTCTTTTGCACCGTACACCTTGATAGTAGCTTTATAGCTTTGTGTACCATTTTGTTTCAAGAGGTCAAGCAGCTCTTTACCTGATTTTCCTTGGGTGCCTGCCAAGTCTACTTCATAGAAGTAAAGACCTTTGCCCAATTTCTCTACTGGTGGGAGAGCGGGATTTTTAGCTGAGCCGTTGTCTGACCATGGAGCCTTGTCGGATGCTTTCAAGATAAGACGAGTTAACATGCCGTCACCAGCGAAGAATTCGTATGGAATGACTTGGTTGACACCAGCTGTGAATGGTCCTGGGAAATTGGCTCTATCCAAGTAAGAAGCTGGGACATCTACTGTGTCTTTGGTATTGTCAGCCACACCCTTTTGCACTTCAGCTGGAGTGGTCAAGCCGTTCAAATTGACATCCAAATCTTTAGTCGCTACGAGATTGCTCAAGTCTGCCTTGCCGTCTTTCGCACCGTACACTTTGATAGTTGCTTTATAGCTTTGTGTACCGTTTTGTTTCAAGAGGTCAAGCAGCTCTTTACCTGATTTTCCTTGAGTACCTGCCAAGTCCACTTCATAGAAGTAGAGACCTTTGCCCAATTTCTCTACTGGTGGGAGAGCAGGATTTTTAGCTGAGCCGTTGTCTGACCATGGAGCCTTGTCTGAAGCTTTCAAGATAAGGCGAGTCAACATACCGTCACCAGCGAAGAATTCATATGGAATAACTTGGTTAACACCGGCTGTGAATGGGCCTGGGAAGTTAGCTTTGTCCAAGTATGTTGCTGGGAACGTCTACTGTGTCTTTGGTGTTGTCGGCTACACCTTTTTGAACTTCAGATGGAGTAGTCAAGCCATTCAAGTTGACATCCAAATCTTTTGTCGCTACAAGATTGCTCAAGTCTGCCTTTACCATCTTTGGCACCATACACTTTAATGGTAGCTTTATAGCTTTGAGTGCCGTTTTTGTTTTAAGAGGTCAAGGAGCTCTTTATCTGATTTTTCCTTGGGTACCTGCCAAATCCACTTCATAGAAGTAAAGGCCTTTGCCCAATTTTCTCTACTGGTGGGAGAGCTGGGATTTTTAGCTGAACCGTTATCTGACCATGGGAGCCTTGTCTGAGGCTTTCAAGATCAAAGACGAGTCAACATGCCATCACCAGCGAAGAATTCATATGGAATGACTTGGTTGACACCAGCTGTGAATGGGCCAGGGAAGTTGGCCTTTGTCCAAGTAAGTAGCTGGGACATCTACTGTGTCTTTGGTGTTTTCAGCCACACCTTTTTGAACTTCAGCTGGAGTGGTTGCTGGTTGAGCTTCACTTACTTCACGGTCTTGTCCAGATAACTGCAGGTGCAGGATTTGTCGCAGGTTTAACCGCATCTGCTGTTTCTTTCTTAGATTCAGGTTTTGCTTGCACTTCTTCTTTTTGGTGCTACTACTTGGTCTTTAGCAGCTACATCCGCTTTTTTTCTGGAGAGCTTGTAGTATCCAAGCTTGCTTTTAGGTGTTGAAGTCTGCCTGTTCTGAAGGAAGAGCTAGTATCGACTGCTTCTTTGAGAAGCTCTACTGGTAAGTCGCTCTTTTGCACTCACCGAATCTGCATCTGGCACGACTTGAGCAGGTGTCGGATTGACCACATCGGCACGTACAGAACTTGGTTGACCAACTAGGACAAAGAAGCCACTGGCCACAACAACTGAGGCAACACCGACACTGAGATCGGCGAATAGACCAACGAGTATATCTCTGATTTGGATTGAATTTCATAGGATTCTCCTTAGAGTTTTTCTTTTATTTGATGAGCTCTAGTATAATCTCCTAAAATTAAAAAGGATTAAGAAAAAGTTAAAATTTTTCTTAAATCCCTCTTATAAAATACTTATATTGACTCAATAGTCGTTGAGAAAAAAAGAATAGTCATTTCTCTTCTACTCACTGAGGCTTGCTAGGGTATCCAAATATTGGTTATTGATCACTGCCATGATATAGGAGTCAGCTTTCAATAGATCATTCGGCCCAAATTGAACATCTAAGGGAGCATTTTCGTAGTCACGAAAACCGAGGATATTGAGATTGTACCGTCCTCGAAGATCAAGTTGACTTAGACTCTTACCTGACCACGATTGTGGAATTTTCATCTCGACAATCGAGACATTCTTGTCCAACTGAAAGACATCTACACTGTTATTAAAGAGAATCGTCTGTGCCAACGAACGACCCATCTCAAACTCTGGTGAAATGACTGAGTCTGCACCGATTTTTTCAAGGACTTTTTTTGCTGTATGGCTTTTAACCTTAGCAATAACAGTCGGTACCCCTAGACTCTTGCAATGCATGACTGCAAGAACACTAGACTCTAGATTTTCACCAGTTGCGACGACTACGGTATCGCAGGTATCAATTCCAGCTGATAGCAAGAGGTCCTCATCTGTGATATCTCCAACAACACCACGCACCAAGACTGGTTCAAATTGATTGATTCGTTCCTCATGGTTATCAATAGCGATAATATTTACATCATGCTTGGCGAGAGCAGCCAGAACACTACTCCCAAAAATACCCAAACCTAAAATTCCGATTGTCCGATCTGACATAGTTTATCCTTTCTTATCCTATGGTAATATCTGCTTTCATATAGTGAATCATATCTTTCTTATCTGGCCGATACTCAGCCAAACTAACTAATAGCGTCAGAGGTCCGATTCGACCCAATAAACATCAGTAGCATGATGACACTAAGCGCTAGCTTACCTAACTCTGGTGTCAAATTAGCAGTTACTCCAACCGTGGCAAGCGCTGAAATAGTTTCAAATATCAGGTAGATAAAGCGCGGATTCCCCCTCGGCTGTTATTCCTACTAAGATTAAGCCCGATAAAAAAGTTATCAAGAAGATGATAAAAACACTGAATGATTTTTGAACTGTCCGAGGTTCAATTGTTCTTCTAGCCACATTTGCATGAGGTAACCCTAAAAGTTCACTGCGTGCGAATACCAACAAGACAAAGAAGGTTGTGATTTTTAGTCCCCCTGCTGTACCGCCAGGTGCCCCACCCAGAAACATCTGCAAAATATAGATCATCAAGGTAACAGGCCTAGCCTGAGTAAAATCAATAGAAGCAAATCCTGCCGTCCGCATGCTGACAGTTTGGAAGAAACTAACCAGCAATTTATCTGGGAAGCTGAGATTGCCAATCGTTCCCGAATTGTTCCACTCTATCAAGAGGGTTGAAACTGTTCCAGCAAATAAAATCCCCGCTGTTAAGAAGAGGACTAGCTTAGTATGGAAACGAAGACGACGCTTTTTCTTCTTTCCTAATTGGGTAGCCAAGTCGAACCAAACCATGAAACCTAGACCACCCGTAATAATCAATCCTGCTATCACTAAATTAATCAAAGGATCAGTTTGAAAAGCTACTAAACTTGTACTTCCAAAATTATCAAATCCAGCATTACAGAAAGCTGAAATTGCTACGAAAATGGAAGTAAAAAGTCCTCGGCCCCAACCAAACTCGGGGACAAAGCGAAAACTTAACAGAAAGGCTCCGAATCCTTCTACTAGAAAAGTCGTCACGAAGATGGAACGTAGAAAATCCCTCAGAGACTGGGTTTCTTCGAAGCTAAAGCTCTCCAGAATCGTTTCTCGACCTCGAAGACTGAGTTTTTGCTTGCCCTGGATATAGAAAATTCCGATAAAGGTCATGAGACCCAACCACCAATCTGAATCAAGAACATACAGATCAGCTGCCCCCAGACATTGTAGGTCGAAGCGACAGGTAAGGTAAAAAGTCCTGTCACACAGACCATAGATACGGCTGTAAATAAATGATCAAAGTAACCGGCATGAGATGTTGGAGATTGTACAAATGGCAGACTCAAAAGGAGAGACCCAAAGAGGATAACCAAAGCAAAACTTAAAAAGATTCTCCGAGCGGGTGATAAACGCCCTAGAATGGTATTTATTTTTTCAACAATTGATTTTAATAACATAGCTACATTGTACCACAAAAAAATCTGAGAATACTCACATATGACTAACGATCTCAAGGCAGAGTACCTAGCGCCTTATCAAAAAGCTTCTGCACCCCAATCGCGTTGGTCATAGTTATCAAGATCTGCCAAAGAATCTGCCGTAAACAACAACTCACCCCAAACTGCTCCGCGAAGCTGAGCTACTGCCGCAAGAGCTGCACACTCCATCTCTACAACAGCACAGCCTTCTTCCTTGCGATAGGCAACTTTTTCAGCTGTTTCTCGGTAAAAACCATCTGTCGACCAAGTCATGACTTCTTCGTAAGGGACACCTAGTTGTTCCAAAACTTGCTCGATAGCAGAAACAACTTCTACATGCACATCCATATAACGAGAAGGTGGTGCATAATGGTAGCTGGCTCCTTCATCACGCAGGGCTCGGACTGGAACTAGAAAGGCATTTTCTTCTATATTAGTTAGCACCCCACAGGTTCCCGTAGAAATGATTTTCTCCACACCGTAGCCAATCAACCAATCCATAAACTGGGCCGCTGGGGCAGAACCAACAGGAGCTTGGGCTAGACAAACTTTTTCACCTTTGTAGTCCATGACATAAACAGGATAGGTTTTAGTGGCAGAAACAAACTCCCCTACGCACTCTGCTTCTACTTCCTGAGCATAGCGGTCAATCTCTTCTTCCAAAAATGCATAGATGCACTTCTTTGGCAACTGTAAATCTAATCCTTCGTGATTGGGCATGATGACTGCCTGAGGATTATCATCAAACTCTAAAATAGGAATAGCATGTTTTTGAATCATAGAATACCTCCTCTAAATTTTGTACTATTATAACAAAAGCAAAACGAAAGTCAAGACGGAAGCCTAAGTCAAATCAGAAAAAACCTACCTTAAGTAGGAAACAACAATTAAATGCTTTTTTCCGTCATAATAAACTTGCTATAGCTTAGGAATTAGTTTATAATAGATTGAATTTAAAAAAGTGAGGGAGTTTTATGAAATTCTATTCCTATGACTATGTGCTCAGTCAGATTAGTCAACAGAATTGGGTCATGATTATCGTATCAGCTTTACTGCTTATCGTGACTGGATTTTTTGCATTTAAAGCTTTCAAAGATAAAAAAGGGAGCAAGTTCCGTGAATTATCGCTCATTTCTATTTTGACCTTAATCGCATTCGTTTTGATAAGCATTACGAATCTTCAAAACAGTCAATCCAATGATAATCAATTCCGCTCTTCCCTAAACTTTATCGAAGTCGTTTCAAAAGAATTAGGTGTAGATAAAAAAGAGGTCTATGTCAATACCTCAGCAGTAACTGATGGAGCTATTATTAAGGTTGGCGAACATTTTTATCGTGCCATTAGCGGGACTGACCAAGATAGCTATTTATTAGAAAAAATGGAACTCTATAAATCAGATGTTGAACTCGTGGAGGTTGAAAAATGATAAGCTTTTTTGCTACAATTGCAATTAAATTAGCCTTGGGGCTACTTTCTCTTGTTTTTGTTATTAACGTAACAGGTAAAGGAAATTTAGCACCAAGTTCTGCAGTAGACCAAATCCAGAACTTTGTTCTCGGGGGTATTATCGGTGGGGTTATCTACAATAGTTCTATTACCATCATCCAATACATTGTTATCCTCATTATCTGGACTATTCTCATTTTACTCCTCAAATGGTTGAATACCAATGTTTCCTTCATTAAACATCTGATTGACGGAAAACCTACGATTATCATTAAAAATGGAACATTAGATCCAGAAGCCTGTCGCTCAAAAGGTCTAGCTGCTGCTGATGTTGCTCTTAAATTGCGCGCTCAAGGAATCTTTCAATTAAAGGATGTCAAGAGAGCTGTGATTGAGCAAAACGGACAACTAATTGTCGTAAGAATGGGTGACGAAAATCCTAAGTACCCAGTCATCACAGACGGTGTTGTCCAAGTTGAAATCCTAGAAACCATTGGCAAAATCCGAGGAGTGGCTAACTGAGAAATTGAAAGAAGAAGGTTTCGAAGAAGTCTCAAATATCTTTATCGCTGAATATGATAAAGGTCAATTGAATGTTGTAACCTATTAAAAAAATAAACTGATGCTTTTCGTATCAGTTTTTTGCTTTTTAGCATAAAAGGGTATATACTTAAACCAATATCTGATGTAATTTAGATAATACAAAAAAATTAACGGAGGTATCCCCCATGTCAATCGAAGAAAAAAATTCAACCAAGCTAAAGGTTCTGTTAAAGAAGGCTTTTGGTAAACTAACTGGCGATACAAAAAAACTCAAACAGAAGGAGCTGCAGAAAAAGGTAGCTTCAAAAAGCTAAAGAAGTTGCTGAAGATGCAAAAAGAAGCTGTCGAAGGTGCAGTATCTGGCGTAAAAAAACATCTTTTAAAAAAAGACGGAGAATAATTCTTTCTCGTCCTAATAACATAAGAAACTCTTATTCCAAGCTGTTAATATGCTAGGGATAAGAGTTTTTTTCTTTAAATTATTATGTTTTTTTAATATTAGAAAAATACTTCTTATGATGTGTTGCTCAACCTAAAGCAAAAAAAGAACTAATTCCTATACTCCTCCTATTTCCACAAACCACCTAAGATTTGTTTTTTTCCAATAAGCCTAAGTCCTCTTCACTAATTTCGACATTGTCACCAATGATATATAGTTGAGAGAAGTAAGCTAACAATGGACCTATACAGATGCGAACCATTTGAGGAATCGTTATCTCTGGATTTACACGTGGATCTGCTAGCAATTCCTTATGAAGCACTCGAAGTTTATCTTGAATAGCATTCCAGATAAAAAAATCTGTTCATTTTTTTAGTTTTTTTATTTGAAAAACTCTCTTGTAGAATGATTTTCATCAAAGCACGATTTTTTTTGAGATAGCTCATACGATCATGGACGAGATAACGAACCCTCTCTTCTGTCGTTTCAAAAGCTAAGAGTTCCTCAAAAAAACTACCGAGAATGCCTGGGACTACAGGATGTAAAATAGCCGTCAGTAAATCATCCTTCGTCTTAAAATACTTAAACAAAGTTGCCTGGCTTAGTCCAGCACGCTCAGCTATGTGAAGAGTTGAGGTCCCATGGTAACTCCTGGTTGATATGAGATCCACTGCTGCCTGCATGATTTTTTTCTTTCCTTGAGGGTAATTCGCTTCTTCTAAGTAATCTTCAAACGATTCAAAAACAGTCTTATCCATCTAATCTTCACACCTTTTTAGCATTATTTATGTTGATTTCTAAACTTTACGATAACGACGCAATCCAACAATATTGAGAATTGTTAAAATGATCAAGAAAATCATTAAAACACCAAGATTTGACAAAATATCACCAAGATTGTGTCCGTAAAGAATAATCTGGCTTATTGCATCACCAGAATAGGTTAATGGCAAAAAAATTTCCCCACAGTTGGAGCCCATTCTCCCATGGATGACAATGGAATAATTCCTGAGAAAAAAAGTTGAGGGCATAATCACGAGAGGAATAATTGCATCATTTGGAATTCTGATTTTTGCTAGAGTAGACAAGAGAATTCCAAAAAGCTAGTGCTACAAGAGCCAGTACCACATTAACTATTATAACATTTAAAAATATTTCCTACAACTTCTACATCTAGTAGCCAAATTGTTGCTAAAACGACAACTGCCGTTTGAAAAAAATCGCAATAATACCGTAAGACAACATATAGCCATAGACGATTTCAGAACGTTTCACTGGGGTTGCTAACAAGCGATCCAAGGTTCCACTTGTTCGCTCTTTTCAACAGTGCCATACCAGAAATCAAAAAGACAAAGAAGAAGACCACAAAGCCAATTAAAAATTGGAATCATACGTGCAAAGAATCCAGTATTTTTATCTCCATATTGGTAAGATTCTTTGATTTCAGGCGCCTTTTCATCTAATTTCAATTGTGGAAGAGCTTGTTTGACACGAGATAATAACTGATCGGTGCCTTCATTGACGATACTTGTTCGTAACACTTGTCGTGTCATAGTTGTTTTTAGAAGCATCCGTATTTGCGTAGTCGACCTGATACTCACCATCTTTATACGATATGACTGCATCTACTTTCTCGTCAGCTAGAGCTTTTTTAGCCTGATCTAAGTCTTGATAAGTCTCGACGTCCACATGATCGAGCTCATCCATTTTTGTTACCAAACCAGTTGGTAGATCTTGTGTCGCTAACTTGACATTCACGGTTGTACTAGCTGAAAACATGAGGTTCATCAGCCACATAATAAATACCGGCGCTACAAACATCATAGCCAAGGTTCGTTTGTCACGAAGCAATTCTTTGATAACTTTTTTTAGCAATAGCAATGGTTCTCATCTTACTCTCCTTCTGCTTTCAAAAATAGACTTCTTCAATACTTGAAACTTGATAACTATCTTTTAAGTGTTGCGGTGTATCAAAAGCAATGATTTTTCCACCTAATAATAAGCCGACCTTATCCGTTAACTCTGCTTCATCCATAACATGGGTAGTAACTCAATATCCCTACCCCATTGTCTCTAAGCGCGAATAATTCTTTCCAGATTTTTCTTTCGAAGAGAAGGGTCGATTCCAACTGTCGGTTCGTCCAAAAATCAAGAGCTGAGGATTCTCAGAAGCGCGACGGCTAAAGACAAGCGTCGCTTCATTCCTCCAGAATAACCGGATACCGTTTTTATTCAAATGCTCTGTCAGATCCACAACTTGAGCCACATGGGCAATTTCAGCTGTCAGATCTCTTTTGGATAGCCCTTTTTAGCTGACCAAAAAAATTCTAGATTTTCTTGACCTGACAAGGCCTCATAAAGAGCATCAGACTGAGCCATATAGCCAATATCACCTAAAATATGACGATTTGGCATAGTATGGTCCAAGACTAAAGCGATACCGCTATCCGCCTTTTCCATTCCTAGCATGGTTTTAATCATAGTTGATTTACCAGCACCTGATGGACCGATTAGACCAATGATTTCTCCAGGCTTTAAATCAAAACCAACGTGATCTAAGACCATTTGACGACCAAAAGATTTTTCTAAATCTTTTAAATGTAACAATTTTTTCATTTGAATCCTCTCAGGTGAGTGTTTACTCACTTTTTAATCATGAGACTATTATAGTGAGTGAACGCTCACTTGTCAAGTAGAAAGTAGAAAAGTTGAAAAAAATCTCCCTTCTCTTTCGAGAAAGGAGATTTTTTTTTATGGTCGTCCACCAGGGCCTCCATTTCCTTGAGGTCCAGTCCCTCCACCAGGTATCGAATTGACAATCTCAGTCTGTTTTTCACCATTGAAATAGATGTCTCCGCCTGTGTGAGTCGCTGTTCCATCAAAGTCAAAACCAGTTTGACCAGTCATTTTTGATGGTTCCTCCCAGTAACAGTAATGTTACCATTTGAGTCAATTGGATCCGTGTCCCCTTGACCAACTTCAACCGTCAAGTTCCCACCATTCATAGTGAAGAAAATTTCACTTTGTTGAGCATTTTTGTTGGCTGCATTGACACCATCATCCGTTGAATAGATGGCGATATCTCCACCGTTGATAGTAATTGACTTACCTTCAAGCCCTTCTGTAGAATTCTTAACGGTATAGGTACCACTATCAATAACCAAATCACCTGATGCGTGGATACCATCATCTCCAGCAGTAACAGTGATGGTATTGTCAGAGAGATACATGGTTCCTACAGATGTGTCCTCATCATTGTCGACCTTAACTCCGTCTTCCTTGGCATCGATAGTCATAGTTGTGCCGGTAATGTTGAGTTCATCATTAACATTAAAGGCATCCCCGACTGCTGTGATGTTGTAGCTTCCACCTGTGATGTGAAGTGTATCATTTGCCTTGATACCATTGTTTTTCTTACCATCTACATTGAGAGTTCCTTTACCGTTGATGGTCAAGTCCACTTTAGAGAAGAGCGCTGCATCCGCTTTTTCGTCACTATTAGTTGCTGAATCTGATAGGCTATTAGTTGTGCCATCTGCTAGAGTTAGGTAAACATGACCGGCTGATGTTGCAGATATAGCAGCATTGGTATTGGTCATGGTCACACCCTTTAGAACAATATGTACATCATCAGTCTTTTCAGCTTCAATCTTGATTTGAACTCCGTCGGATTGACCAGATATGACATAGGTTCCTGCCTTGGAGATTGTAACGGTAGATCCTGATACGGCAACTCCGTCACCTGATACCTTCGCCGTTGATCCTGACAAGGTTACAGTTGCTGCTGTCTTTTCATCATAAGAAGTATCATAGTCCTTGTCTGTAAAATAGCTAGTTTTCTTAGCTTCTGTAGTTGATGTCGTTTTCGTTGTCGCAGTATTGCTAGCTGTTGTATTTGAAGTTGACTGGGTACAAGCTGTTACTAGTGCTAGAGTTGCTATACTCGTTAATAAGAATGTCCATTTTTTTGCTTTCATGCTCGTTTCCTCGACTTTCATTTTACATGCTCTTAGTCTACGTGACTTTCCTAAAATAATCCTAAACTTTTTCTGAAAGTTTTCTTAAGTTTAGTTTCAATTAAGTTAAATTTAACAAAAGTTTTAGATAAACTCTTTAAAATCCTAGACAAACAAGCTCGTCCTTGTTTAAAAATAGTATAACCTAAGATTAGAGGAGAAGGACTTATGAAACCAATCGAAACAACTTTTAAACGGATTGAAACCAAATATGTTGTCTCCAAAGAAATATTAGACAAACTGATTCAAGATTTAAAGGAATATTTAGTAGAAGACGACTATCAAATTTCAACAATATCAAATATCTACTTTGACACAGAAGACTTTGATATTCTCCAAGATGAGCATCTTGGAGTCAAACGAAAAGAAAAGGTGCGGATGCGGACCTATCTCAGCCAACCTAAAATAGATAGTCAAGTTTTTTTAGAAATCAAAACTAAGGACCAAGAAGGGATTGGTCGCAAGTACCGACTGCTCTCAACTCCTAGTTCCATCATCAATTTCATAACCAAAGGGCACTTGGATGCTAGCATTACTGATACCGTCGTCATTGAAAAAGTGAAAAAACTTCAGCATGATTACAAACTCGCTATCAAGCCTCGTATGTACATCTACTACGATCGTTATTCATTAAAGGAAAAGAAATCTATTGAGGGTTGCCACTATAACAAAATCCGTATCACCATTGACCAAAATCTAGTCTATAGAGATGAAAATGTCAGTCTCTTCGCAGGAAATCACGGAGCTCCTCTACTAGATGACAGATACTGTGATTATGGAGATTAAAGGCTCCTGGAAACAAGCCCCAGTGGTTGCAAGACATCCTAGACAAGTATGGTTTGATGGAGCACAAATTTTCAAAATACAGTTGTGCTTACCACAAATCTCAAGGGCTTCCTTATGCACCACGTCCCAGTATAGAAAGCGCAGGTACCGCTTATGCTTAATCTATTTAATTCCATTTTCAACAACGCCACTGCAAGTGCAGACCCCTTCCAACTACTGCTGGCACTTCTAGTCAGTCTAGTCCTCGGTTTGGCACTTACTTGGACCTACAAATATCGGACCCTCTACACCAGAGAATTTGCTATCAGCTTGACTCTGCTTCCCTGCCTTATGACCTTGGTTATTTTTCTAGTCAATGGGAGCTTGGGTACTTCAATTGCTGTAGCCGGAACCTTTAGTTTGATTCGTTTCCGTTCTGCAACGAGTGGTTCAAGAGAACTGATTGCGATTTTCCTTGCCATGATTATCGGTTTGGCTTGTGGAACAGGCTATCTCTTCCTGGCTATTCTCTTCACCCTCTTTATCTTGGGTGTTTGGTTCCTTTTGGAAAATCAACAGGTCAAAACTGACAATCAACGCCGTAGACTTTTAACAATCACGGTAGCTAATCAAGAGAAGATTCAAGATGCTATCCAATCTGCTCTTGACCAATTCTGCTCAGAAATTGACATGATTACGATCAATAGCACAAATGCAGGGGACAACCTTAGCATTGTCTATGAAGTCGAGCTAAAAACAGAGGCAGATGATTTCCAAGTGACTAGCTATCTTACACAAAATATTGATCAATGCGATGTGGCATTGACTAAAAAAGCTAAAAAGAGAAAAAATCTCTAAAGACGAAAAACGAGGCTGGGATAAAAATTCCGACCTCGTTTTTTGCTAGCAATAAGTTTTTGACACTGAGACTGGTTAGGCTTTTCGATTCCAAAGAGCTCTTGTGAAAAAGACTTCATTTTCTCTATCTCAACCTTTAATTTCCTTTGACTGGAATCTCTTTGATAACTCGTGCTGGATTTCCTGCTAGAACTACATTGTCACCAAAGGATTTTGTAATGACCGCTCCTGCTCCTGCAACGACATTATCCCCTAAAGTAACACCCGGTAGGACAATGACACCACCACCTGCCCAAAAGTTCTTACCAATCGTGATGGGTTTGCCAAATTCTAGTCCTGAGTTTCGTTCGTCGGGGTCCAGCGGGTGAAGGGGTGTTAAAAATTGACAGTTGGGACCAATCATAGCATTGTCACCGATGGTTATAGGACAAACATCTAGCATAGTTAAATTCCAATTGAATAGAAATTTTTCTCCCAGATGAATATTGACCCCTGTAATCTACCATCAAGCGAGTGTTGATGTAGAGATTTTCACCAGTAGAACCAAACCATCCTTTTGATGATTTCCATACCTTTTACTGGATCGACTTCTTCATTAAAAAGCTGCTTGCTTTTTGTCGCGCTTTTTGTGCTAGAAAACGGAGGTCTGGGTCGAATGGGTGATAGGGTTCCCCACGATCATTTTTTTGATATTCAGTTTTCATATCTTGATGTCCTGTTTTTATACTCAATGAAAAATCAAAGAGCAAACTAGAAGAGAGCGGCGTACTTGAGTACGGCAAGGTAGCTGACTGGTTTGAATTTATTTTCGAAGAGTATTAGATGATTGTAGCATAGTTTTTAAATCTAGAGCAAGTTATAGTGAAATGAAATAGAATCTGAACAAATTTACCAGAGTAGTTAAGTCAATTTCTAGCATTTTTTTAGAATTCACAGTGTACCGTTTTTGTATTTGATCTACTATAAATCTAAAAATTGAGAAAATGTTTATATAGTGGATTAAAATAAGATATGAACAGAGAGATTAGGAAAGTCAAACTAATTTCTAGAAATATTTTTTTAGCAGTTGTAGTGTACTATTCTAGATTCAATCTACTATAAAACACAAGCCTAATCTTAAATAAAAAAAGCGAGCAAAAGCTAGTTTTCTGACAATCAGAATTCTGCCTTGTTCGCTTTTTTTATCTAGTGGATCCTTCTTAAGAATCTATAGTGAATGATTAATCTTTTCATTTCAGACCTTAAGTAACACCTACTTATTCACTTACTTCAACAGTTTCAACGACTTCTTCTACAGTCGTATCTACTGAAGTTTCTTCTTGAGAAGATGCTAGGTAAGACTCTTCATTGATAGCTTGTGGTTCAAGGTTACGGTAACGTGCCATACCTGTACCAGCTGGGATAATCTTACCAATGATAACATTTTTCCTTAAGACCAAGGAGATGGTCTTTCTTACCACGGATAGCTGCATCTGTAAGGACACGAGTTGTTTCCTGGAAGGAAGCCGCTGACAAGAAACTATTTGTTTCAAGTGAGGCTTTGGTGATTCCCATAAGGACTGGACGACCTGTTGCTGGAACTCCACCTGCGATAAGAACATCTTTGTTTGCATCTGTAAAATCGTTGATATCCATGAGAGTACCCATGAGAAGATCTGTATCCCCTGGATCCATGACACGAACTTTACGGATCATTTGACGAACCATTACCTCAATGTGTTTGTCTCCGATTTCTACCCCTTGGCTACGGTAAACTTTTTGTACTTCACCGAGAAGGTAGGTTTCAACTGACAAGACATCACGTACAGCAAGGAGACGTTTTGGTTGGATAGAACCTTCTGTCAAGGCTGCACCACGAGAAACTTGGTCTCCAACTTCGACACGCATACGGGCTGTAAATGGTACCACGTATTCGCCTTCTCCAGTTTCACCTTAACGAAGACTTTCTTGGTACGAGTTGAAGCATCTTCTTCGATAGCAGTAACTTGTCCTTTGACTTCTGTGATAACCGCTTCCCTTTTAGGGATTGCGGGCTTCAAAGATTTCTTGGACACGAGGAAGACCCTGAGTGATATCGGTATTTGAGGCAACCCCACCCGTGTGGAAGGTACGCATTGTAAGCTGTGTACCAGGTTCCCCGATAGATTGGGCAGCGATTGTACCAACTGCTTCACCAACTTCAACCGCATCACCAGTCGCCAAGTTGATACCGTAACAGTGACGGCAGACACCATGACGAGTGTTACATGTAAATACAGAGCGGATAGTTACTTCTTCCACACCAGCATTGACAATTTCACGCGCCTTGTCTTCTGTGATCAATTCATTTGGACCAATGATAACTGCACCAGTTTCTGGGTGTTTAACAGTTTTCTTAGTGTAACGACCATTGAGACGTTCTTCAAGAGACTCAATCATCTCTTTGCCTTCTGTAATAGAACGGATCAAGAGACCACGGTCAGTTCCACAGTCATCCTCACGGATGATAACGTCTTGGGCAACGTCAACCAAACGACGAGTCAAGTAACCTGAGTCGGCTGTCTTAAGGGCCGTATCGGTCATACCTTTACGGGCACCGTGAGTTGAGAAGAACATTTCGAGTACTGACAAACCTTCGCGGAAGTTTGAAAGGATTGGCAATTCCATGATACGTCCGTTCGGAGCAGCCATCAGACCACGCATACCGGCAAGCTGTGAGAAGTTTGAGATGTTACCACGAGCTCCAGAGTCCATCATCATAACGATTGGGTTCTTAGGATCTTGGTTGGCAACCAAACGTTTCTCCAATTTTTCACGGGCAGCACGCCATTCAGCTGTAACAGCATTGTAGCGCTCGTCATCTGTGATCATACCACGACGGAATTGTTTTGTGATTTGTTCTACACGTTTGTGTGATTCTTCGATGATTTCAGCCTTGTCTTCAACCACTGGAATGTCGGCAATACCCACTGTCAATCCTGCAAGAGTTGAGTGGTGGTAACCGAGGTTCTTCATACGGTCAAGTAGGGCAGAAGTTTCTGTCGTACGGAAACGTTTGAAGATTTCAGCGATGATATTTCCAAGGTTTTTCTTCTTGAATGGTGGGTTGAGTTCAAGATTTGCTGATAGCTTCCTTGATATCTCCACCCTAGTGGCAAGAAGTATTTATCTGGAACGCCTTCTGTCAAGTTGGCATTGTTTGGCTCTTGCAAGTAAGGTAGACCTTCTGGCATGATATCGTTGAAGAGAATCTTACCAACAGTTGTAAGCAAGACTTTATGTTTTTGCTCTTCTGTCCATGGTTTGTTGAGGCTGTCTGTTGCGATACCAACACGTGAGTGGAGGTGAACATAGCCATTGCGGTAAGCCATGACAGCTTCGTCACGGTCTTTGAAGACCATGCCTTCACCTTCACGACCAGCTTCTTCCATAGTCAAGTAGTAGTTACCCAAAACCATGTCCTGAGATGGAGTAACAACTGGTTTACCATCTTTCGGGTTCAAGATGTGCTCAGCAGCTAGCATCAAGATACGAGCTTCTGCTTGAGCTTCTTCTGAAAGCGGTACGTGGATGGCCATTTGGTCCCCGTCAAAGTCGGCATTGTAGGCTTCACAGACAAGTGGGTGCAAGCGAAGGGCTTTACCGTCAATCAAGACAGGTTCAAAGGCTTGGATACCCAAACGGTGAAGGGTCGGTGCGCGGTTCAAAAAGCACTGGGTGTTCTTTGATCACTTCTTCGAGGATATCCCAGATACGCTCATCTCCACGTTCTACCAAGCGTTTAGCTGCTTTAACGTTTTGCACGATATCACGCGCTACGATTTCACGCATGACGAATGGTTTAAAGAGCTCAATAGCCATTTCACGTGGCACACCACATTGGTACATCTTAAGAGTTGGACCAACGGCGATAACGGAACGTCCTGAGAAGTCAACACGTTTACCGAGCAAGTTTTGACGGAAGCGTCCTTGTTTACCTTTGAGCATGTGGCTCAATGATTTAAGTGGACGGCTACCTGGTCCTGTAATTGGACGACCACGACGACCATTGTCAATCAAAGCGTCAACCGCTTCTTGAAGCATACGCTTCTCATTTTGAACGATGATACCTGGTGCATTCAACTCAAGCAAACGAGCCAAACGGTTGTTACGGTTGATAACACGACGGTAAAGGTCGTTCAAGTCAGATGAGGCAAAACGGCCACCATCCAACTGCAACATTGGACGAAGATCTGGTGGAATAACTGGAAGGATGTTGAGAATCATCCATTCAGGTTTGTTTCCAGACTTGTAAAAGGCATCCAAAACATCCAAACGACGGATGGCTTTGACACGTTTTTGTCCAGTAGCTGTCTTCAATTCTTCTTTGAGTTCAGCAATTTCTTTTTCAAGATCTACTTGTTTCAAGAGGTCTTGGATAGCTTCGGCACCCATTTTAGCAACGAATGATCCGTAGCCATATTCACGCAAGCGCTCACGATATTCACGCTCTGTCATGATTGATTTGTGCTCAAGCGGTGTATCCTTTGGATCAATCACCACATACGCAGCAAAGTAGATTACTTCCTCGAGAGCACGAGGGCTCATATCAAGGGTCAAGCCCATACGGCTTGGAATCCCCTTGAAATACCAGATATGAGATACAGGAGCTTTCAACTCGATGTGTCCCATACGTTCACGACGAACTTTTGTACGCGTTACTTCAACACCACAACGGTCACAAACAATCCCTCTGTAACGAATGCGTTTTGTACTTTTACCACAAGCACATTCCCAGTCTTTTGTAGGACCAAAGATGACTTCGTCAAATAGTCCTTCACGTTCTGGTTTCAACGTACGGTAATTGATTGTTTCAGGTTTTTTTGACTTCTCCATAAGACCATGAACGGACTTTACTTGGAGAAGCTAGTGTGATTTGCATACTTTTTAAAAACGATTTACGTCAACCACTATTTCTTCCCTTTCTATTCTAAGTGAGCTACTTATTCTTGTTCAGTAGCTTCTTCTGTTGCTTCCGCTTTTGCACCTTCTTCAGCTTCAAAAGCAGCTTTTGCTTCTTCAGCAGCTTTTTTTCACGTGCTTTTTTTCAAGGTCATCTACGTGGATGACATCTTCGTCCATGCCCTCATCAAGATCACGAAGTTCAACTTCTTGATCATCTTCGTCAAGGACACGCATGTCAAGACCAAGTGATTGCAATTCTTTGACAAGAACTCGGAAGGATTCTGGAACACCTGGTTTTGGAATTGGTTTTCCTTTTGTAATAGCTTCATAAGCTTTCAAACGTCCGTTGATATCGTCAGACTTGTAAGTCAAGATTTCTTGAAGGACATTTGATGCACCATAGGCTTCAAGCGCCCAAACCTCCATCTCACCGAAACGTTGTCCACCAAACTGAGCTTTACCTCCGAGTGGTTGTTGCGTAACGGTTGAGTATGGTCCGACTGAACGAGCGTGCAATTTATCATCAACCATGTGGTGGAGTTTGATCATGTACATGACACCAACTGACACACGGTTATCAAATGGTTCACCAGTACGTCCATCGTAAAGGATAGTCTTAGCATCGCTATCCATACCTGCTTCTTTAACAGTTGACCAAAGATCTTCAGAACTTGCTCCGTCAAAGACTGGTGTTGCGATGTGGATACCAAGAGTACGAGCTGCCATACCAAGGTGAAGCTCCATAACCTGACCGATATTCATACGTGATGGCACCCCAAGTGGGTTCAACATGATATCGACTGGAGTTCCATCTGGAAGGTAAGGCATGTCTTCTACAGGAACGATACGAGAGACAACCCCTTTGTTTCCGTGACGTCCGGCCATCTTATCTCCGACCTTAATCTTACGTTTTTGAGCGATGTAAACGCGAACCAGCATATTAACACCTGATTGTAATTCATCACCATTTGCACGTGTAAAGATCTTAACATCACGAACGACACCATCGGCACCGTGTGGTACACGAAGAGAAGTGTCACGAACTTCACGAGATTTGTCTCCGAAGATAGCGTGCAAGAGACGTTCTTCAGCTGAAAGGTCTTTTTCACCCTTAGGTGTTACTTTACCTACAAGGATATCCCCTTCTTTAACCTCAGCACCGATACGGATAATACCCATTTCGTCAAGGTCTTTAAGGGCATCTTCACCAACGTTTGGAATTTCACGAGTGATTTCTTCAGGCCCAAGCTTTGTATCGCGTGTTTCTGATTCGTATTCTTCAAGGTGGACAGATGTATAGACATCATCTTTAACCAAGCGTTCGCTCATGATAACGGCATCCTCGAAGTTGTAACCTTCCCATGTCATGTAGGCAACGATTGGGTTTTGTCCAAGCGCCATTTCTCCATTTTCCATAGAAGGTCCGTCAGCGATGAAATCACCTTTTTCAACGATATCGCCAACTTTTACGAGAGTACGTTGGTTGTAGGCAGTACCTGAGTTTGAACGACGGAATTTTTGGATGTGGTAAACATCCAATGAGCCATCTTCACGACGAACTTCTACCTTGTCAGCATCTGCATAGGTAACCTTACCACCATGTTGTGCAATAACTGCAGCTCCTGAATCATGGGCTGCTTGGTATTCCATACCAGTACCAACGTAAGGTGCTTTGGGATCAATCAATGGTACAGCCTGACGTTGCATGTTGGCTCCCATAAGGGCACGGTTGGAGTCATCGTTTTCCAAGAAAGGAATACATGCTGTCGCAACGGCAACTACCTGCTTAGGAGAAACGTCCATGTAATCAACGCTTGATGCTGGATATTCTTGGTTAACCCCTTGGTGACGTCCCATGACAACTTTTTCAGCAAAAGTGCCATCTGCGTTCAATTTAGAGTTAGCCTGCGCTACTGTGAACTCATCTTCTTCATCGGCTGTCAACCAAACGATTTCGTTGGTTACTTTTCCAGTTTCACGGTCAACCTTACGATATGGTGTTTGAATGAAACCATACTTGTTGAGGTGTCCGTATGAAGACAAGTTGTTGATCAAACCGATGTTTGGTCCCTCAGGTGTCTCGATTGGACACATACGACCATAGTGAGTGTAGTGCACGTCACGCACTTCATATCCAGCGCGGTCACGTGTCAAACCACCAGGTCCTAAGGCAGACAAACGACGTTTGTGTGACAACTCAGAAAGCGGGTTGTGTTGGTCCATGAACTGTGACAATTGAGAAGAACCAAAGAATTCTTTGATTGCTGCAGTTACTGGACGGATATTGATAATTTGTTGTGGTGTTAGTACTTCGTTATCTTGAACAGACATACGTTCACGAACGTTACGTTCCATACGTGAAAGTCCAAGACGCACTTGGTTGGCAAGCAATTCACCAACAGCACGAATACGACGATTTCCAAGGTGGTCGATATCATCCACACGACCAATACCTTCTGCTAAGTTGAGGAAGTAGCTCATCTCAGCCAAGATATCTGCAGGAGTGATGATGCGAACCTTATCATCTGGATTTGCATTACCGATGATAGTTACAACACGGTCTGGATCAGTTGGTGCAACAACCTTGAATTTTTGAAGAACAACTGGCTCTGTTACTACAGCAGCATCATTTGGAATGTAGACAATCTTGTTCAAATCGCCATCCAAATGACTTTCAATACTTTCAATAACGCTGCGAGTCATAACTGTCCCAGCTTCCACCAAGATTTCACCAGTTTCAGGATCTACCAATGGCTCCGCAATTGTTTGGTTAAGCAAACGTGTTTTAACATTGAGTTTTTTTATTGATCTTGTAACGACCAACAGCAGCCAAGTCATAACGACGTGGGATCAAAGAAACGAGCCACTAGCAAGCTACGTGAGCTTTCAGCAGTCTTAGGCTCACCTGGACGAAGACGTTCATAGATTTCTTTCAAAGCTTCGTCTGTACGAGAGTCCATTGGGTTCTTGTGAATATCTTTTTCAACAGTGTTACGAACAAGATCGCTGTCACCAAAGATATCAAAGATTTCATCATCGCCTGAGAAACCAAGCGCACGAACCAAGGTCGTAAATGGAATCTTACGAGTACGGTCGATACGAGTGTAGGCGATGTCTTTTGAGTCGCTTTCAAGTTCCAACCAAGCTCCACGGTTAGGGAATAACAGTTGAACCGTAACCCACTTTACCATTTTTTTGTCTACCTTGTCATTAAAGTAAACACCTGGAGAACGCACCAACTGTGATACGATGATACGTTCACCACCGTTGATGATAAAGGTTCCCATCTCAGTCATGATTGGGAAATCACCAAAGAATACTTCCTGTGTCTTGATTTCGCCAGTTTCTTTGTTAATCAAGCGGAAAGTTACAAAGATAGGTGCTGAGTAGCTAGCATCGTGGATACGAGCTTCTTCAAGCGTATATTTTAGGTTCCTTTGATTTCATATCCAACAAATTCCAACTCCATTGTGTCTGTGAAGTTTGAAATTGGTAATACATCTTCAAATACTTCCTTCAGACCATGGTCTAGGAAATCTTTGAATGAATCAGTTTGAATTTCAATCAAATTTGGTAAGTCAAGAACTTCTTTGATTCTTGAAAAACTACGACGGGTACGATGTTTCCCGTATTGAACGTCATGTCCTGCCAAGATGATTCTCCTTTTTAAATAAAGTTCCAAGCTTAGTGATCTAAGCTAGTAATATCGTTAGATGGGTTCTAAAAACCCTATCAACTTATCCCCTCGACTAATTTTCAGAATCTTTAAATCTTTGTTACAAAGATCGAAAAACCTGAAAAAAAGACAAAAAAGAGCAGCTAAATCCGACTTTTTTTCAGAAGATTTTAACTGCTGTGAGCCTTGTCCGGACAATATTTCAGACAAAACCTACGACAAATGATTATTCATATTATACCCTATTTTTCTTTGATTTTTCAAGGTCTTTTAAAGATTTTTCTCTTCCTTAAATCCGTTAATTATCAGCATCTTTCTTTGAAAAACTAAGTCCATATTTAGGAAAAACGCTTGCCTTAACTATTTCCCTCATGCTATACTGTTATTGAAATTAATAGACAGGAGACATTTTATGAAAACAGCTAAAACCACTGTTACAGTCGTTTCTGCACTTGCATCTGTCATCTTATTGACCAGCTGCGCCACAAAAATCCACAGAAACACAAACATCCGCTAATAACTCATCTGACAATCAGATTACAATGACTTACGACCAGTTACGGTCTAGAGAAAATACCATGTCAACTCTCTGGTATCAAAAAGCAGCTGAAACAAAAGCTTTGTATCTACAAGGCTATAATGTTGCTACAGATCGTCTAAAGGAATTACTGAAAACAGAATCAGACAAGCCTTATTCGATTGTTTTGGACTTGGATGAAACAGTCTTAGACAACAGTCCTTACCAAGTTCAAAATGTCAAAGATGGAACAGCATTCACACCTGAAAATTGGGATGTTTGGGTCCAAAAAAAGCTGCAGCTAAAAAGCCGTCCCAGGTGCTAAAGATTTTCTTCAGTTTGCCGATCAAAAATGGTGTCCAAATCTACTATATTTCTGACCGCTCAGTTGACCAAGTAGATGCTACCATTAAAAATCTAGAAAGCGAAGGTATTCCCTGTACAGGGACGTGACCATCTCATGTTCCTAGAAAGTGGTGTAAAATCTAAAGAAGGTCGTCGCCAAGCTGTTCAAGAAAAAACAAATCTTGTGTTACTATTTGGTGATAACCTTGTAGACTTTGCAGATTTTTCTAAAACTTCTGAAGCTGATCGTGACAAACAACTTGAAGAATTGCAAAAAGAATTTGGTGAAAAATTCATCATCTTCCCAAATCCAATGTATGGATCATGGGAAACAGCAGTTTACGGTGGTAATAAACTAGATGCCAAGGGACAAGTAGAAGAACGCGAAAAAGCTTTACAAGGCTTTGACAAAGTAAAGTAAAAGCTTGAAACTGAATAAATTTATAAGCACATAAATAGGGACAATGGCTCTTTAACTTACAAAACTCAAAAAAAGCGGACAAGAGAGGATTCTGATAACCAGAAAACTTTCCTGTCCGCTTTTTATCATGTGATTCGTATCTTAATGAGCCAACATTTCTTGGGCAATTTCTTGACCAGATAAGCCATCTGGATAGTAGGTTGGCCAGTTGTCCATCTCTTCAAAGAGGGCTTCTTGGCTAGTGCCTCCAAAGAAGATATGGAAATGCTCTAGTCTTGACTGGTGCGATATTGTGGTCGCTAAACTGAACATACTTAAATTGTCCAGCGTCTGCATCTGTCGCTTTCAAAGAGATAACGAACTCCTCGATTTGCCCTTTCTTATAAGTCAAGATTTTCTTGCCGACATACTTGTAAGTATATTTCTTACTTTGGTCGCCTTGGATGAAATTCCATAGTGTTATCCGTGATATTAATCTTAGATACATCCGTTTGATAGCCTTTTTGATAGTAGGCTTTGTATTCATCCTTGGTCATCTTTGCCAGTCAATTTAGCCTTGTAGTCAAAGACTTGATCAAGAGTACCATCTTCAAGGAAAGGATAGACTGACTGCCAGTTACCAGCATAGTCACTCAAGGGTACGATCCTTGACATCAGCATCCTCAAAGTAACCATTTTGAACGGTTTTAGTTTCCTCTGCTTTTTCTGGCTCAATTTCTGCCCCCTGCCTGGTCAGTTGTTTGCTTGAGGGCCTTGAGATTTTTCTCCATGACAGAGATATAGTTCTCACCGGCCTTCATGTCCTCTTCGGTCAAGCTTTCTAGAGGATTCAGAACGTCTAACTTAACTCCTGTTTCTTTTGAAAGAGTATTGGCTAGAGCTTGAGAGGCATTTTCTTCAAAGTAGATATAAGAGATCTTGTTCTTCTTGATGTACTCGGTCAATTCTGCCAAGCGGCTTGCTGACGGGTCCGCATCTGGTGAAAGACCAGAGATAGAGACTTGATTGAGTCCGTAGTCCAAGGCAAGATAACGAAAGGCAGCGTGTTGAGTCACAAAACTCTTTTGTTTAGCACTAGAAAGTCCTTCAGTATAGGCCTTATCCAAGGCTTGCAATTTTTCGATATAGGCAGCTGCATTTTGCTCAAAAGTCGCCTTCTTATCTGGATAGTCAGCTGAAAGACTATCACGGATGTGCTCTACAAGTTTAATGGCACGCGCAGGAGACAACCATACGTGAGGGTCATACTCGTGATGATGACCTTCTTCACCATGGTCATGGTCCTCCTCTTCTTCACTTCCTGGAAGAAGCAACATATCCCCAGTCGCCTTGATTGTTTTTTTACTTTTTCGCATCTAGTGAATCTAAAAAGTTTTGGGAACCCATGTTTCCATGTTCTCATTTTCATAAACAAAGGCATCAGCGTCTTGGATTTTAGCAACTGCCTTAGGCGATGGTTCATAATCATGTGGTTCTGTCCCTGCCCCAATCAAGAGCTCGACATTGGCTGTATCGCCTGCTACTTGCTCGGTAAATTCGTAGACAGGGTAGAATGTTGTGACGATATTTAATTTTCCGTCTGCCTGTTTTTGATTAGAACAAGCAACTAAGAAGACTGTCACAAGACTTGCCAAAAGTAGGCCTAGTTTTTTCATGTACTTCTCCTATTTGATAAAACGTTTGAGTAAGCTGACTAACAAGAAGACAACTACAAAGATAAGGGTGATACTTGCACTCGGTGGTGTCTCTGCATAATAGGAAATATAAAGTCCCGCCACCATACCTAGAAAACCAATAACACTGGCAAGAATCATCACCGAACTAAAGTTCTTCCCTAAACGCAAAGCGATACTAGCTGGCAAGACCATGATAGTCGATACCAAAAGTGCTCCCGCAGCTGGAATCATGAGGGCAATAGCCACACCCGTTACCATGTTAAAGAGAATAGACATGGTACGCACTGGAAGACCATCTACAAAAGCTGTATCCTCGTCAAAAGTTAGGATATACATGGGTCTTAAAAAGAGGAAGGTCAGGATTAAAACAACTGCTGCAATGACAAAGAGCCCAATGACCTGCTCTTGACTAATGGTCACGATAGAACCAAAAAGATACTGATCCAGACTCATCGAACTAGAACTCTTGCCCTTACTCATCACAATAAGTGAAACTGCAAGTCCTGTAGACATGAGAATGGCTGTCCCAATCTCCATAAAGCTCTTATAAACCGTACGCAGGTATTCAAGAAAGACCGCCGCAATCAAGACAATAGCAATAGTTGAGATGGTCGGAGAAATTCCCAAAACCAAACCAAAGGCAACACCCGAAAGCGAGACGTGACTCAGAGTATCACTCATGAGACTTTGACGGCGCAAAATGAGGAAAAGGTCCCAAGAACTGGTGAAAAGAGACTCATGGCAATAACTGCTAAAAAGGCTCGCTGCATAAAAATCATAAGAAAATAGATTAAGCATGGTCCACCTCCTGGTCATTTTCATGGACATTGAAACAACGCCATGGCGAATCTTGGTCACGAACAAGGTGGATATTACGATCTGCGTAATCCTTGACTTCTTCAGGATCGTGAGTAATCATCAAAACAGCCTTGCCATGATGGTGGGCACTATGGTGCATGAGCTCATAAAATTCATTTTTGGTACCTGCATCCATCCCTGTCGTTGGTTCATCCAAGATAAAGATATCTGGATCTGAAGCAAACATACGTGCAATGACCGCTCTTTGCTTTTGCCCACCAGAGAGAGAACCAATGCGTTTATCCCGATGTTCCCACATGCCGACAGAGTTTAAACTCGCCTTGATGTGTTCTTCATCGTGGGCATTCAGACGACGGAACCAGCCCTTTCTTGGGTAGCGACCTGATTTGACAAACTCATAAACAGTACTAGGAAAGCCTGCATTAAAACTAGCGATCTGCTGAGGAAGATAGGCGATTCTTAGCTTTTTCCCATGAATATTTGTCTTTGAGATGGTTACTTTCCCAATTCTCGGTTGTAAAATACCTAGACTAGCCTTGATAAGAGTAGTCTTTGCCGCTCCATTTTCTCCTGTCAGTGTGACAAATTCCCCACTATCAACACTGTAATTGATATGCTCAAGCACAGGTTCCTTGTCATAATAGAAGGACAAATCCTCTACTGTGATGTATCTCATTACTTGATTTCTCCTACTAAAGCAGTTAAAAACCGCTGGATAATTTTTTGTTCGTTTGGCGTGAACTGAGTGGCAACCTGCTCATAAGTCGAGAGGGTATGTTCATGATGATGGTGGTGTTCCTCAGCAATAGGTCGAGCCAAGTCTGTCAATTGATAGAAGACAACGCGAGCATCCTTAGGATCCTTAGACGTTTCTAACATTCCCTCCTTAACCAGGGATTTGATAGCCTTGGTAACGGCAGCTTGACTGACATTGAGACGACGCGCCAACTCAGAGTTGGTGAGCGACTCCTCTGATAAAAGCATGAGAATATGCTCCTGGGTATTGGTCAAGGCTACATCACTGGTACAATGACCAATGAGAATTTCATGCTGATTTTCCGCCTTTTAGAATAATCTCATTTAAAAATTGATCGATATCTTTTGCCAACTGTCTCATGATTTGCTCCTTTCTCAGAACGGAATTTCTATAAATACAAGGTTTTCATACTCTTCAAAAATCAAATTCAAACCACGTCAGCTTCGTCTTGGCGTACTCAAGTACAGCCTGCGTCTCGCTTCCTAGTTTGCTCTTTGATTTTTATTGAGTATCACACCATTCCTTTACTAGTTAAGTATATCACATCCAAGTAAGGAGTCAAGAAAAAAGATGAAAACACCTGAGATGTTTTCATCTTTTAGAATTATTTTTCTTGTTTACGGCTAGTCCAGAGGGCTGTCGCTCCAAGAATCATACCCAATAGCATCATGAAAATAGATTGCTCACTACCTGTATTTGGAAGTAATTTTTCTGATACGACTGTCTTGTTAGCAAACTTTATCTGCAACCTTATAATCAACTTTTACAGTAGATGTTTGAGCAGGAGTTGTTCCCTGATTTTTTCCTGATGGAGTTGTTTTTGTTGCTGAGTCTTGCTCCGATTTAGCTGGAGTTGTCTTTTGAACTTTTCCTGGCTTAGTTGCATCATTTCCTGAATTAGCCGAAGTTGTTCCCTGATTTTTTCCTGGTTGAGTAGGGAGTTTTTGCTGGATCTTTTCCTGGTTTAGCTGGATCTTGCTCTTTACCTTGATCTTCTGGCAGTTTAAATGTTTTTGAATCCACAGAAATCGTGCGTGAGTTTGGATTTACCTTTTCATACTGAGTCAAATCAGCTGTTTTAAGGTAATCTTCAAAGGCAGCATCCATTGAAGGACCTTCTTCTCTAGCACCACCAAGCATGGTATAACCGTCACCACCTGCTGCAAGGAAATCATTGGTTGCTAGGTAGTAAACCTTGTCCAAATCTAGTTTTTCATAAAGACCAGTCGTACGATTCTTAACTTGAATAGCCAAGACACGTTTGCCTGCAGCTAGGTTTTGTATCGTAGTAGACCTTGGCTCCTGAAATCTGTAAGAATCCACCACTTGGTTCTAGCAATGGTTGACCATTTTCATCCAAGACAGTTTTTCCTGCCTTATCAACCTGCAAAGATAGATCCGAGTGATTTTTTTCAAACATATCCAGAACTTGCTGACCAGTTACTTGAATTTGTGAGATTGTGTTTCCAAATGGTAGAACTGCAATGACATTTCCTTTTTGTAATTGGTTTATCCTTTGGCAATTGTTTCACGCAAGCCTCCACCATTTGTCACAGCGATATCTGTTGGATGACTAAATCCTGTTTGACCATACTGATAGAGAGAATCTGCGACGACATTTCCAAGGTTTAGTTTCACGGACACGGACATTTTCACGGTCACCGTTCAATTCAACTGGGACTATTTGAAACAACTTCTACAGCATTTTCAGCGTCATACTTTTTGTTTTGATATCCTTTGACAAGTCTTTTCAATCTTTTGGATTAGCTTCCAATTTCTTAGCATCTGCAGCCGCACTGAGTTAGGATTTCCCCAATAATTGTCGAGATTTGTAAGTGATTTTTACCAACGTTATGGAGATAGCTTCCTGTCTGGTTGTAGGTCACATTGTCCCCATAGGTAGTCGATTCTACTGTATGAGAGTGACCGTCAATCACTGTAACACGCTTACCTTTCAAAAGAGGATTTTTTGAAAGTGCTTCTGCAAGTGTTGAACCACGCCATTCTACAGGTGTTGTTGTATCAACTCCCAAGTGAGCGAGAACAACATAGTGTTTGTAGTCTTTGCCTTCTGCCAAGGCTTTAGCTTGAATTTCTTCGATAACCTTGTTAACCTCTGCAATAGGTTCTGTAAAGGTTACGCCTTTAACATTTTTAGGGTGGGTCTTAGTAGCTGTTTCAGGTGTTGTCACACCGATGACGACAAACTCATCACCTTCAACATCCTTGTTCTTATCAACAATTGTTGCTGCTTCAAATAGACGAGCTCCATTTACATAAGTATTTGAGCTAAGCAGTGGGAAGTTCAAGATTTCTTTGTATTTTTTAGCTTCGTCAAGTCCAAAGTCAAACTCATGATTTCCTACAGCCATAGCATCGTAGCCCATCTCATTTAGGATTTTGGCACGAGCTTCACCCTTTGTAGAGTTTGAAATTGGCAGACCTTGGAAGGCATCACCCTGCATCCACTACTAGAGTCGTTTGATTGCCCTTTTCTCGCTCCTTCTCAATAACTGTCGCGAGCTTGGCATCTCCAATTACTCCTTTTTCTTCTACGATACGGCCATGCACGTCATTGGTATGCAAGATAACAGTATCTGCTTCTTCTTTTTGAGGTGCAGCTTCTTCAGCTGGCGTTGCTGGACTTGTAACAACCTCAGGAGTCGCTACTACTGGTGCTTCTGCAGTGCTCACAACTTCTGTAACTTCTGAAGAACTAGTATTTTCTTCAGCATAGACTTGTCCAGCTAAAAAGGCTGGAGCTAATAGGGCTGTCGATAGGACAGGCAACAAAAAACGTTTATTCATTTTGAAATCCCTTTCTTTTCTTTCTTCTACCATTATACGCTATTTAGCATCATTTTAAAACTTTTAACCTTTTTTTAGGGCAAGCTATCTGACATTTCATAAAAAAAAGTCTGAACAAAAAGTTCAAACTCCTTTTCTATATTATTGAAAATCTTTAATATTCCCATCGTAATTTGCCCAATCCTGGCTAAAGAAACGGTCATTCATTTGGTAATTAGGAGCTGTTGTTGGATTGCTCAAAAAGGGATTTACCACCTTATCAAATGCTAACCAGCCCTAACCAACCGATATGAATCGTATCCTTAACAAAGTAGGGATCTCCACCATTTTTTTGAAAAAGTCAGCGATATTGGTGAAACCCTGACTTTCCAACTGGTAACGAATTTTTTTCAATAGAGTGTTGATACATTTCTTCGCTCAAACTCTGTATAGTCCATCCATTTTTTTATTGACAGGTTGAAAGACAAAGAGCACATTGACCTTTAGATTTTGGCAAATTGATCAAGGACTAACTGCAAATCATTGTACTCAGTTGACTTGAGAAAGTTATAATTCTTTTGATAGCCCTTCTACATTTTTTGAGTCGTTTCTTTCAGCTGAGTCTTATAAAAATTGGTTATCCATCCCCAAATCATTATTGGTCGTATTTTCTTCTGCATCCTTACGTGCAATATTTTCCAATTCTTCATAAGAAAATTGATCTGGGAGGCTGCTCAAATATTTTTCAATATGATCTTTATACTTTGATCTGCCCTCGAATGGAGAAATTGACCCAAAATAGAGCAGCTTGTCTTTCATTGAAACTCAGCAGAGAGCTTAACCATCGTTTGATCAAAATCTGACAATTGTTCATTCTTAGCCAGCTTCTCAACAATCCCCTTCATCGGTACTCTTGGATTTTGCTTCAAGAGCCTAGTGGCCGCATATTGAGCAGCCAGATCTCCGGATTGATTTTCCAAAAAGGCCGTCAACTGGTCATTGTTAAAAAAGCTTTTGAAGAAGTAGGCGCATCGTGCTCCTCTTTTGTAAACCACTGAGGCGAGATGACAAATACCGCTTGTTTTGTTTCTCGAGCTCAGATGTGATTTGTTGCAGTCCGAAAATACTGACTAAGAGAGGCTGCTCCTGCTTGTCCCCATAAAAAGTAAGGACGATAGGGAGCGATCTATACTTTCTCAGCTAGTACTGCTGGATGCATGCTATCAAAACGAATCCATTCACTCGAACCCAAAAAAAGGGATATAAAACGCATATTAGGATCCGTAAGAGCTCTCACTTTTTGGCTTCTCTCTTTAAAAGCTTTCTGCACTTATCGAGGCTGCAGAGTATTTTTTTCCTCCATGAGATTATGACTTGGGCTACTTTGGATAGAAAACAGATAAGAAGGCACACCAGACAAGCCCTAGCAAGAAAGACAGGGCCCGAAAAGATCAGCCACAAGCGTTTAAGCATTTTGTAGCTCCACAATACCAGCTATGATTTTATTAGCTGTATTCCAGTCATCACGACCAAACTCTGTTACAGGGACACGAATGTCAAAACGGTTTTCAATCTCCACAATCAATTCAACCGTTCCCATACTATCCAAGACACCTGCATCAAAAAGATCTTCATCCATCATGTCAGAAACATCTTCCATAAACAACTCATCAATAATTTCGATAACTTCTGATTTGATATCCATATTTTATTTCCTTTTATTTTTTAAACCATAAATCATTCAAAAATCCAGAAAAGATTAAGAATGACAGCATGACGACATGGAAGGTGACAACCATGCCAAGCAACTGAATCCAGCGATTCTCAGGTAGAGCAGCTTTCCCTGCTTTTTTCCGTTCCTTTATTGAGCGTTTTTTTCTTGCGAATCCAAGCGTCATTGATGACCAAGCCCAGTCCATGAAAGAGTCCATAGGCGATATAGTACCAGGTCACTCCATGCCAAAATCCCATAATCAGCATATTTACAATATAGGCCACACTTGAAGTTACATTGCGATTCTTAAAGACCTTCTTTCTGGTCAATACCATGACCATTCGCATAAAGACAAAGTCACGGAACCAGAAAGAGAGACTCATGTGCCAGCGATTCCAAAACTCCTTTCAAATCCCTTGATAAAAAGGGCTTGTTAAAGTTGATAGGGCTACGGATTCCCATCAAATTTGAAATGGCTAAGGCAAACATAGAGTAACCTGCAAAGTCAAAGAAAAGCTCCAGACCAAAGGTATACATAACCGCTAAAGTATAGAGGTTAAAGAAGCCACCTGATTGCAAGGCTAAATTCTTCAGAGGAGGCAACAAGGTCTCTCCTAAAACATGAGCTAGGATAAACTTATACAAAAAGCCCCACATAATATAGCGAACAGACTCATCCAGCATATCCATCAACTCATCCCGCTCAGGAATGGTCTGATAATTTTCATTAAAACGCTTAAAGCGATCAATTGGACCACTCGAGAAAGTCGGCATGAAAAGAAGAAAACGTAGGAATTCCCAGAGGGTAAAATCCTTAATCACTCCATCTCTCAGCTCGATGATAATCCCAACCGAACGAAAGGTCAGGTAAGAAATTCCCAAGAACCCTAGCAAAGACTGCGTTCCATTGATAGCTGGTTGCACCTTGACAAAGATAATCGGAAGAAGGGACAGAAAACTAACTAGGTAGAAGACCCACTTGCCATCCTTACTTTTTCGATAATGCTTGTAGAAAAGCAGAAGCAATATTTCCCAGCAAAGGTAAATACCCAAGGCAACCAATTGATTGGTCTTCCCACCTACCAACATGGTGACGATAAAGAAGAGGCTAACCAGCACTTCATACCAGGCAAAGCGTTTCTTGAAAAAGAGGCCGATAAAGATGGGCAAGGTTGCAATAATCACATAGACAAAGTACTGAGGATTGCCGTATGGCTCTAAATGAGGAAGCTGTTGAAAGAACTCCATCATCTCTTATTCACCTCGTTAATCAATCCTTTGATGTCAATTTTTCCATTTGGAGTCAGTGGTAAACTGTCTCGATAAAGGAATTTAGATGGCATCATGTAGGACATCATAATATCTGTCAAGTCTTCCTTAATAGCCTTGGTAATATCAATATCACGCTCAAACTGCTCACGAACACCATCTTTTAAGATAACATAGGCTAGCAGATTTTGTACCTTGTGGTCCTTGTTATAACGCGGAACTGCAACAGCAGACTCGATAAAGCGAGACTTGTTAAGATTTTGAGAGACATCTTCTAACTCAATGCGGTAACCGTTAAACTTGATCTGGAAGTCCATCCGTCCTCCGTAGAGAAGCAAGCCTTCATCTGTCATGGTTCCCACATCGCCTGTGTGATAGGCTGGCAGACCTTCAAACTCAAAGAAGGCTTCTGCTGTTTTTTCAGGATTGTTCATATAACCTTTTGAAACAGCTGGCCCAGAAACAATGATTTCTCCCTGTTCGCCATTTGGCAGTTTATTGCCTTCCTCGTCAATGATAAAGGTTGGAGAATCAGCCTTGGTATAGCCGATTGGTAGGCGTTTTAGAGTCGCTAACATCTCGTCTGTCACGGCAACTGCTGACAGGGCCACTGTCGCTTCTGTTGGGCCGTAAGCATTGATAATACGGGCATTTGGGAAACGCTCGCGCAGTTTTTGAGCTGTTTTGACCGTCAATTCTTCACCATCAAAGTAGAAATGCGTGATTCCAGGCATTTTCTCGCTATTAAAGTCTTCAGACAACATGGCCATATCTGCAAAAGAAGGTGTTGAAGTCCAGATAGCGATTGGCAATGAAAAGATGGTCGCAAAGAGTTGCTTAAAGTCCTGAGTAATGGCTGAAGGAAGGGCAAAAAGCGTACCACCAAGTGCCAAGGTTGGCGCCCAGTACATGACAGACAGGTCAAAAGAATAAGGTGGCTGAGCCAGCATTTGCGGACGACTCGGTGTCGCAAATTCCTTGTCCGTAATCATCCAGTTGGTAAAGCTGAGGAGGTTATCATGGGAAATCTGAACTCCCTTTGGCTTACCAGTCGTACCAGAAGTAAAGATGATGTAGTAATTATCATCTCCCTTGACTGGATGCGTGATCTCATAGCTAGTCCCTTGAGCAAAGACTTCTTGAACCTGAGCTAGAGTCATCATTGGTGTAGAAACCTGCTCCAATGGAAAGTCTGAGATGGCAATAATCAAAGCTTGGCTCTGCTACTTCTAAAATAGCTGAAACTCGCTCCAAGGCCGAATGGCTATCAATTGGAATGTAGGCGTGACCTGACTTAGTCAAGGCTACAAAAGTTGCCAACATTTCATATTCTTGGCCACCAAAAACGACCACAGGAGACTTCTCAGGCAAGCCTAGTTGATCAATGGCTGCAGCCAAACTATCCGAATCAGCCTTTAAATCTCCATAAGTGTGTTCCTGCCCCAAAACATTGTAAACAGGATAGCTAGGCTGTGTCTGAGCAAAATGCTCAATGGTTTCAATCATATCTACTATTGGTTTATTTGACACAATAGGGATTCTCCTTCAAGTTAAAATTCATTATAGATAAAGCTTCCTTGACCCTGACCAAGATAGCTAAAGAAGTAAAGCAGCCCTAGAAAGATAAGAAAATACAAGGCTGTCCGACCAAGAAAAAGGTACAATTCTTTTCTCTGTTTCATCAAGAAAAACCATTCATTTCTGTAATTTTTGCTAAAATAAGATGAACTCTTACTATAGTATTTTTCTACCATTGTACCACTTTCTAGGGTAATTTTTCAATTGTTTGCCGTACATTTTCACTAGATTTCAGCTTTATTTTAAGGATTATGCGGTTTTTCTATGTATATTTTTTAAAAAAAGCCTGAGATTTTCATCTCAAGCTTTATCAAAATAATTGTTTTCTAGATTAGAAAAGTGAGAATACAAGCACGGCCAAGGCTGCTCCGATAACAGGTCCCACAACAGGAATCCAAGCGTAAGACCAGTCTCCGTCTCCCTTGGTTTGAATTGGCAAGATGCTGTGCATGATACGAGGTCCAAGGTCACGCGCAGGGTTCAAGGCATAACCTGTTGTCCCACCTAGTGATAGACCGATACCGACAATCAAAGTACCCACTGCAAAGGTTCCGATACCTGCCTGAAAATCGTAAAGACCCAAAGCAAAGATTGTCAACACCAATACAAAAGTTCCAAGGATTTCACTAATCAAGTTTGATACAGTATCTTTGATGGCTGGTCCTGTGCTGAAAGTAGCCAAAATATTTCCTGCATTTTCTTCTGCCTCATAATGCGGTTTGAATTGCAACCAAACCAAAATCTGACCCAGCATAGCCCCTGCAAACTGAGCTAGGATATAAGGGAAAACGGAAGCCCAAGGCAAACCACCTTTTAAAGCCACACCAATGGTCACAGCTGGGTTTAAATGAGCTGGACTGAGCTTGCCAGATACAAAGACTGCAACCGCAACTGCAATCCCCCAACCCATAGTAATCACAATCCAACCTGAACTGTTGCTCTTGGTTTTAGGAAGAACCACACCTGCAACAACACCATTTCCTAGAAGAATCAGGATTAAAGTCCCTAAAAATTCTCCAAATAATTCATTCATCATCTTTCTGTCTCCATTAAAAAGAAGGGGCGGGCGGACAAGGAGTCCTGCCCTCCACCTCTTTTATTTTTTTTCTTAATTTTTTAATTCTGCTAAATCGTTGTTAGCGAGAGCTGCTTCGACATCAGCACGGTAGCCTGCTTTTTCTTCTTCTGACCAATCATAGAATCGTCCCATTTCATTCAAAACTGGCTCAACGATGCTATCCAAACTATCACGCATAAAGAGCATATGGTTGGTACGACGAAGAAGGAAGTCAACTGGGCTAAGAGCCAACTCATTGCGCATTGCATAGTGAAGGGACAAGGTATCTGCCAAGCTGAGTCCTGGCGCTTGTTCCAAACTGTGAGCAAGGGCAAAGACTTTCGGTGCATTTGAACCGTAAAGATTTGCGAGATAGTGAGCTTCCTTGCTATCCAAACCACGTGACACTCCAAGTTGCGCAAAGGCTTCGATTTCTGAGTCCACATTTGCTGGGTTCAATTCTCCACCTGAAACAGGGTAAGTCTTAGAATTGATGAGTTTAAAGCTACGGTCAAATTCTGCTTTGAGGATGTCAACCACGCGCTCCATAGCTCCTTCAGCCATCTTACGGTAGTCTGTGATTTTACCACCAGCAAGGGTCAAGAGACCATTATCATCACGGTCCAAGCTAGAACCACGTGAAACTGCAGATGGGATCCAAATGTTTCTCAGAGGTACTGCTTTCAAGCTTGCTGACAGCAGACTCAACATCTTCACGCGTTTTTTCTTTAGAGAGATAAGATTCAACAGTCGCAATCAAGTTGTTAAAGCTTTCATCACTGATGGTTCCGTTATTTCCTCCATTGTAGTCAGAAGCGCTATTGCCTGCGATCAATGGACGAAGACCTGCCCAGCTACTTTCGATATCATCAATGGTAATGTTTGCTTCTGGGAAGCGGTTGTTGACAATGCCAAGTAGGTAATCTACATCTTCCTGAGTCACTTTTGGATGTTCCAAATCACCTGTGTAGTCTGTATCAGTTGTACCAAAGTAAGTCTTGTTTTCACGTGGGAGAACAAAGACCATACGACCGTCACCCAAACCTGTGTCAAAGTAAACTGGCTGTGAAACCTTGATCTTGCTTGAATCCACTACCAAGTGAACTCCCTTAGTTGGACGCATTTGTGAGAATTGTGTTCCCTTATTAGACAAATTACGTACCTTGTCGCTCCAAGGACCTGTTGTGTTAATCACCAGACGGGCCTTGATTTCAAATACTTGGTCTGTCAACAAATCACGAGCTACAACACCTGTAATCTTGCCACTTTCGTCAAAGAGGAAGCCTTCTGCCTTCACGTGGTTGGCAATGAGGGCACCGTCTTGGTTGGCACGTTTGATGTTTTCAATCACGAGACGCGCATCGTTGTTACGGAAGTCAAGATAAACCCCACCTCCTACCAAACCTTCTTTCTTCAAGTTTGGCTGGCGTTCCAAAACTTCTTCCTTGCTCAAAACCTTGTTAGCAGCTGGCGTGTTGTTAACCCCTGCCAAAAGGTCATACAAGTCCATGGCTACTTTGAGGCGGAAGAGGCTAAAGGTCGCTCCATCTTCATCGTAAACTGGCAAGAGCATTGGGTCTGGTTTTGGAATGTGTGGTGCGATTTGTTGAACCACTGCACGTTCAGAAACCGTATCTGATACCACTTCTACATCAAATTGTTTGAGGTAACGAAGACCTCCGTGAACCAATTTTGTTGAACGGCTTGATGTTCCTTCTGCGAAAGTCCTGCATTTCAATCAAACCAGTCTCAAGACCACTAGCTGCCGCTTGCAAGGCTACACCAGCCCCTGTGATCCCCCCACCGATAATCAAGAGGTCCAAGGTACGTTCCTGCATTTTTTTAATTGATAATTCACGTGTTTTCTTTGAAAATTCCATATTTACACACTTTCTAACTGAGTCGCTTTATTCTGCCAGTATTAGTCGTCGATTTCCGCAAAGACTTGAGTCGCTTTCACAGCCTTCTTCCAGCCCTTGTAGAGTTGTTCCTTGCGCGATTCGTTCATAGATGGCTCAAAAGAGTTCTCCTGTCTCGTTCAAGAGTTTCAACTCATCCAAGTCTTTCCAGTAACCAACTGCCAAACCTGCTAGGAAGGCTGCCCCTAGAGCTGTTGTTTCCAAGTTTTTGGCGCGTGCGATGTCAATTCCCAAAATGTCAGCTTGGAACTGCATGAGGAAGTTATTCATGGCTGCACCACCATCCACTTTCAAGACTTGGATAGCTGTCTGAGCATCCACTTGCATGGTATCGATGATATCACGTACTTGATAAGCGATAGATTGCAAGAGTTGCCTTGATAAAGTCTTCTTTGCTTGTTCCACGAGTCAAACCAAAGACAGAACCGCGAGCGTTTTGGTTCCAGTATGGAGCACCTAGACCTGTAAAGGCTGGAACGACATAAACTTCATCATTGTTGTGAGAATCACGAGCGTATTTTTCAGATTCTGGTGAATTTTCAACCATGCGAAGACCGTCACGAAGCCACTGAATCGCACTTCCTGCGATGAAGATAGAACCTTCCAAGGCATAGTAAACCTTGCCGTTGATTCCGTAACCAATGGTTGTCAAAAGGTTGTTTTCAGACAACTGCATCTCTTCACCAGTATTCATGATGATGAAAGAACCTGTTCCATAAGTATTTTTAACCATACCAGGTTCAAAGGCCAACTGTCCAAAGAGGGCTGCCTGTTGGTCCCCAGCCATACCTGAGATTGGCACTTCTCCACCGTAGAAATGGAATGGAGCTGTCTTACCGTAGATTTCAGAGTTAGAACGAACTTCTGGAAGCATAGCCTTAGGAATGTTGAGGATTTCCAAAATCTCATCATCCCATTTGAGTTCTTTAATGTTATAAAGCATGGTACGGGCTGCATTTGAGTAGTCCGTCACGTGAGCCGCACCGTCAGTCAATTTCCAAACCAACCAAGTATCAATGGTACCAAAGAGCAATTCCCCTTTTTCTGCTCGCTCTTGAGCGCCTTCTACATGGTCCAAAATCCAACGAACCTTAGTCGCTGAGAAGTAAGCATCGATGATCAAACCAGTCTTTTCATGGAATTTTTCCACATAACCTTGGCTTTTTAGTTGTTCAGCCAAAGGGTGCTGTCTGGCGTGACTGCCAAACGATTGCGTTGTAGATAGGAAGTCCTGTTTTCTTATCCCAGACAACAGTTGTTTCACGTTGGTTAGTAATTCCGATTGCTTCGATTTGATTTGGTTTGACACCACTTTCGATGAAAGCTCCAGCAATAACAGACTGGACGGAATTCCAAATTTCATTGGCATTGTGCTCAACCCAACCTGCCTGAGGGAAAATCTGAGTAAACTCTTTTTGACTCGAGCTAACCTTTTCTCCTTTTTTGTTGAAAATAATGGCACGAGAACTTGTAGTTCCCTGGTCAATGGCCATAATATATTTTTCTTGTGACATGTGCTGTCCTCCTGATAAAGATCTTGAGGATGTTTCCTCTTTACACTTACTAGTATACAAAATAAAGCGCTTTTTTGTTTATCAACTTTTTTAAATTTTTTAAAAAATGTGAGTAGATTGTGTGAATTTCACAAAAAAGACCTGGAACAACCAAGCCTTTTAAGTGAATAATAACTGACGAATCGCTGCCAAATCTTCCATATCCAAGTCGTTTTTTAAATAATAAACTGGGGTCTGTTCCTTCTTATGAATCGGGTTATTGGTAACCAGCAAATCATAATGCCGAGTACAGTCATAGGCTTCAATGGTAATAAAACGATTGTATTCCAAATACCGTTTCAAAATGGCTGCCATTCTTGAAAAGACAAGAAAACCAGATGTCAAATCTAGACCAATCCGCATATGTTGGCCACCATTTTCTGCCATATACTCTATCAACTGGAGCCATTCCCAAAGAATTTTCTTATCCAAATCCGTCCCCTGCTGAAAGGCAGGTAGAGCATGAAAAATCTCCTCTGCCGTCCCCTTAAAATCATGTTCCATCAACAAATAAGGATGACGATTCTCTAACTGGTACTTGTAGCGATCCTGTAAGATATAACCCTTATAGAGATAGACTTGAGCACAAAGCTGACTAAGTTCATAGGTGACATGGTCCTCTGTATAATCCCCCAATAGCTCCTCCTTCTTCATTTCTTGAATCAATTGCGTCAGCAAATCTGCCAACTGCCCTCCAAAACCAAGGATATACTCCATAGTATGAAGCGGAAGAATGCGATGAGATAGGAGGAAAGAGAAGAATATCATCATCTCACCATCCTCAGTTCCGAGAGGGATGTGTTGCCCAGCAAAAAAGGACGGAGCCTTTCGATGCAAACGAAGGTAGAAAATATTGTCAAAAATACCCTCGCATTTTCTCTTCTATCACTTGAAACTGACAGGCATTGACTCGGAGACGTTGTTGACTGATATGAGCCCAGAGAACCAAGTCTAACTTCTGCCCCGAAGACAAGCTTGCACCGCAGATTTCTTCTAAACAAGCAATCTCCTGCTTTCTCTCTGGCTTCTGCATGTGACTTTCCCACTCCTGACTGGACCAGACCTTACGGAAAAGACAGAAATAGAAATAGCGAATCTGATGCTCTGGACCGTCGCCAACGTCCATTTTGGATGGATAAATCAAATTCTGACAAAATCTGATTTAAACTAGCTAAGTGGCGACCAAGCGTAGCCTCACTAATCATCAATTCTTGAGCCAGCTGATGGGCTAAAAACTGTTGGTGGTAGAGAAGATAGACCAAAATCTGGTATTTAACAGCATTCTCCAAAAACAAGCTCCGGATATCTCTCCCCTTGGTAGCTGCACCGATTGACAGACGCAGATTTTCATCTTCTAAGGAGATGTTCAGCTCTAAAGCCACTGTCCAAAGCCTTTTCATTGAGCAGGGTGACATATTTGGTTAGAGTTGCTTTTGAAAATCCTGTTTCCTCCATTACAGCCTTGACGGTCGTCTGAGACTCTTGTAATAGAAAGGAAAGGATTGAAAATTGGCCAGATTCGGCCTTTTCCATCAAATCTCCTAAATACATTTGTTACCCCTTTCATTTTCTACCTTAAGCATAGCATAAATCTTACAAATGCTGAAATAATCTGTTTCTCTTTTTATTTTCATGCTGATTTCCTGGTCCATTATCCTGAAAATCAGCAAACACACGGCTCCCCCTTTGGGCATTTTTATGCTAAAATAGTAGCTATGGATAAAATTATTAAAACAATATCAGAAAGCGGAGCCTTTCGTGCTTTTGTCCTTGATAGCACAGAAACCGTCCACACTGCTCAGGAAAAACACCAAACCCAAGCTAGCTCAACTGTAGCGCTTGGTCGAACTCTTATCGCTAGCCAGATTCTCGCAGCCAATGAAAAAAAGGAAATACCAAACTAACAGTTAAGGTGCTGGGATCTAGCTCTCTAGGTGCTATCATCACCGTCGCTGATACCAAGGGGAAATGTCAAAGGCTACGTTCAAAAATCCTGGTGTTGACATCAAAAAAAGACTGCAACTGGTGAAGTCCTAGTCGGACCTTTTTGTTGGAAATGGTCAATTCCTCGTTATCACAGACTACGGTACTGGAAATCCTTACAACTCTATGACTCCCCTTATCTCTGGAGAAATTGGTGAAGACCTTGCCTTTTACCTGACTGAAAGCCAACAAACACCTTCAGCAGTCGGCCTCAATGTCCTTTTGGACGAGGAAGACAAGGTCAAAGTTGCAGGTGGTTTCCTAGTTCAAGTCTTGCCGGGAGCCAAGGAAGAAGAGATTGCTCGCTTTGAAAAACGCATCCAAGAAATGCCAGCTATCTCAACCCTTCTGGAAAGTGAAGACCATATCGAAGCCCTCCTCAAGGCTATCTACGGGGACGAGGCCTACAAGCTTCTTTCTGAAGAAGAAATCCGTTTCCAATGTGACTGTAGCCATGAACGCTTTATGAACGCTCTTGCTAGCCTCCCAAGCTCAGACTTACAGGAAATGAAAGGAGGAAGACCACGGGGCAGAAATCACTTGTCAATTCTGCCAAACTACTTACAACTTTGATGAAAAACGACCTGGAGGAACTCATTCGTGACAAATCTTAATACACCCTTTTATGATTGGCAATGTTGAGATTCCCAATCGTACCGTTTTAGCACCTATGGCTGGTGTGACCAACTCAGCCTTTCGTACCATCGCAAAAGAGCTTGGAGCTGGACTCGTTGTCATGGAAATGGTCTCTGACAAGGGAATCCAATACAACAACGAAAAAACCCTGCACATGCTTCATATCGATGAAGGCGAAAAACCCTGTCTCTATCCAACTCTTTTGGTAGTGATGAAGACAGCCTAGCACGCGCAGCAGAATTCATCCAAGAAAACACCAAAGACCGATATCGTGGATATCAACATGGGCTGCCCAGTTAATAAAAATCGTAAGAACGAAGCTGGCGCTATGTGGCTCAAGGATCCAGACAAGATTTACTCTATCATCAACAAGGTCCAATCTGTCCTTGATATCCCCACTTACTGTCAAAATGCGTACAGGCTGGGCTGACCCATCTCTGGCAGTAGAAAATGCCCTAGCTGCTGAAGCTGCAGGTGTCTCAGCCCTCGCTATGCATGGCCGTACCCGTGAGCAAATGTATACTGGTCACGCTGACCTCGAAACTCTTCACAAGGTTGCCCAAGCTCTAACTAAGATTCCATTTATCGCCAACGGTGATATCCGCACTGTACAAGAAGCTAAACAACGCATCGAAGAAGTCGGTGCTGATGCCGTTATGATTGGACGCGCTGCCATGGGGAAATCCTTACCTCTTCAACCAAATCAATCACTACTTTGAAACTGGAGAAATCCTTCCTGATTTAACCTTTGAAGATAAGATGAAAATCGCCTACGAGCACTTGAAACGCTTGATTGATCTCAAGGGAGAAAAGGTTGCTGTCCGTGAATTCCGTGGCCTAGCTCCTCACTACCTCCGTGGAACATCAGGTGCAGCTAAACTTCGTGGAGCGATCTCACAAGCAAGCACACTAGCCGAGATTGTAGCTCTATTGCAATTAGATAAGGCTTAAACTTCTATACTACCTTTCAAGCAAGGAGTGATTTCCTAGTCCCTCTCATACCACCGTACCTGTCGTTCTGCATGCAGCATTTCAACATATACCGTTCAAGGTAACAATCCAATCCCACCGTCTAACAGGTGGTTTGCACCAGGGCTATAAGCCCAAATTACCAGCCAGCGCCTAAAGACGCTGGCTTTCACCTTGTTCAAGCCTCATTGCTTTTGACTCGTCACTTGCCTCTTAAAGAGGCGTGAGTATTTCTTTCACATCTAAAAGGGATCCCTATATCTCACATTGAAACTAGTGATATCATACTTTAGCACGTCAAATTATTTCGTGAAATATAACATCCACTATCCCTACTCAACTTTCCCCTCGTTTACTCAAATTTTTCATACTCGTGAAGAAATCATCCACTGTATAATTTCTTTAATCTGAATATATTTCTAATTGGGCTTCATTGAGTCCAACCGTACTCACATAATAACCTTCTGCTCAGAAATGCCGATTCCCAAACTTATAACCTTCGACGCGCACCTCACGGAGCGAGACGGACTAATAATCACAATTAAAAAGCTAGAGTTCCGCAATTGGAAATCTCTAGCTTTTTTTGTGGTTGAGAACTATTTTGTCCAAGGCTCGTAAAACAACCTTATAAAAAAATGACAAATTTTATCCCTTTTAGCGTTCACGTTTACGTTGAATTGTAAATCCTAAAATTAATCCCAAAAATAGTATATCCACCGAGAGCTATCGACGTTCCACTCGAGAATAACTACCAGTATTTGGTAACTCCTGTTTAGTCGCATCTTTTCTACTAAACGTAGATAATGTTTGAGATGGCGTGTCATTCGGTCTAGCACCAGCATGTTTTGGACTTGTCTTATAACCATTCAATTCGGCATTCAAATCAAAAGCTGGAAGTTCTGTCAGTGTTACAGTTGGTGTGTCAACTGTTGTGGCACCAATTCCATCTTCATTTTGGGTCACTTTGTAACCATTCAATTCACCGTTTAGGTCAAAAAGATGGAAGTTCTGTTGGTGTCACAGTTGGTGCGTCAACTGTTGTAGCACCAATTCCATCTTCATTTTGAGTCACTTTTGTAACCGTTCAATTCGGCATTCAAATCAAAAGCTGGAAGTTCTTCAACACTTGGTGTTTCACGCGTAACTGCAGAAACTACACCTGTTGTGTCTTGATAAACTGCAAGAGCTTTGTCAATTGCAAGAATATCAGTCAAACGTTGAACATTAGATTTAGCGTCAGAAAGTGCTTTTTGGGCTTGTGTAAGCGCAACTTTTTGCGTCCGCCACACGTTTGTAGGCAGCTGCTTTATCTTCTTCAGCCTTAGCCAATTTAGCATTCAAGTCACCCAATTGGCCTTGCAGGCGAGCTGCCTTATCACGAGCCTCAGTTGCTTTATTGATTTCACCTTGGACAGCTGCTACGCGTCCAGTCAAATGTTTGACGTAATTTGTAGCACGGTCAGCTGCAACGTTCTTTTTCTTCAAGAGTTACTTCAGTTGCTTGAGCAGCTAACTTGGCAGTTGCGAGAGTTGCAGTCGCCTCGTTTCAACTCAGTTTGTTGCAGTTGGCAATAGCTGCAGCACGTTGTTCTTGACTACGTGTAGCCGCTGCCAATTGATTACTCAACGCTGTTTGACGTGCGACAAGGGCATTGCGTTCACCTTCTTGACGAGCCTTAAGAGCCTTCAAATCATTCAAGGCGCTTACGAGTTCGCTATTATCACCTTCTTGTTTGTGAGTTACAAATACAAAATGGTGGTCTGCGATGAATTTCATTTTTGCGACCGTAGAATGTCGGGTTAAGCGCATCATCCTTTGAAGTTGTTGATATTATCCCAATACTTTCTTAGTAGATTCACTTTCTTCTTCAAGGTAGGTTGTTCCGTCTTCGTCTGTTGAATAGGTACTGCCAGTATGAGCGTTATTTTCAAATGCCGCATAACGAGATGTACCATTTGAACCCACAATGTTGGCAAGGGCCAGACCCATTTTTCCACCCATTGGTATTAAAAGTGCTCGACGGTGACCATGATTGGCACCCGATATATTACGATAATCATCATACCATGTGAGCAACATATCATATGCCAATGTTTCGTTAGTCACAATGCGGTTGAAAATTGATGTATCCATCTTCAGACGACACAAATTCTCCCGAAACCATTGACGATATTTTTCAAGACCTTTTTTTCATTCTTGTTACCTGGTGCAGTCAATGCTGTTTTTGTGACTCAACTTGTCATTACGTTGCATTTCATTAGCGCGTTGTTGAGCATAATCTAAGTATGCGTCATCCACTTGCATATTACCTGCGACACCATTCGCCTCACGTAATTCATTAAGCAATTTAACAAATGCCTGAGACAATCCGCGGTTATCCACTTTATAGCGGAACACTGGTTGTTTCTTGAATGTATGATTTACAACATCATATGGTGCGTTACGGTAGTCTTCGAGTGCTTTTTGGAAATCCAACATATCTTGAGTCGCTTCGATTTCAACAATTTTAACACCTTGGAAGTTTACAGGTTCCATTGTCGGGTTACCTGATGCATCTTTTGGTGCATTGTTGCGGTTATGCTCGTAATCCATAAGATTGTCATGCGCTACCGCATTACGCTCAGATGGGTTCAAGTCAATCGTTTTGATAACTGGTTTTGTAGTTATCCACTTCTTGTTGCTTCGCGTCAATACGACTACTTTGTAGCAGCAATTTGTGCAGATTTTTGCAGTTAATTGACTAGTAACGTCATCCAATTCGGTTTGGATTTGTTTTAGGGTCTTGACTAGTTGTTGCGGTTGCTTGATTCAAAACAGCTTTCTTGTCTTCGACAGTTTTCTCAGCAGCTGTGACAGCTTTTTGCAGCGTCGTCATGAGCTTGTTTGGCATTCACAACTTCACCTTTTTGCAGTTTGCTCAGCAGTTTTTTTGCGTCTGAAAGTTCAGCATTGAGTTCTGATTTTTTTGTTCAGTTTTTGGTGCCAATAACCTTATTTTTGCTCTTCAACAATTGTAGCTGCTTTTTGCGCCGTCTTGATGTCTTCTTTGATATCCGCTACAGCTTTTTCAGCGGTTGACTGTTGGTCTTCCGCAGCTTGTACATCTGCACTCTTTTTGGTCGACGGTTGCTTGCGCGGCTTTAGCAACCTCTTGAGCCCTACTCAAATCTTGACCTGTCACTGCTGTTTTTGTGTATGGTTGTTGATGTGGTAGGTTGTGAAAGCTCGTCTGCTTGAACAGTTGTATTAACAACACCAGCACCGACAAGAACAGAAGTTAAACCAGCACCTAATAAAATATCTTTCTTTTGCATATATTCTCCTAATATAAAAATTCATGATTCATTTTCAAAAATTATAGCCTGTTCTCCTAAGAGGAACAAAGTTCAGTATTATAATTCTCTCATTATCTGTTTTCTATAATCCTATGATGAGTCCTTGTCTCTAATAATTGAATTGTCTGAATTACAGATTGATAGCGAACATTATCTTGGATAGTAGCTAAACTACTTTTGCATCACTTCTTGATTGTATTCCACTCTTTCACGGTGTTTTTTTCTTCCGCCAGTAAATTAGCTGCTTCTTTAAAGTTATCAGCTCTATAAGTTTCTAGATAACTATATAAGAGATATAGGTCATCCATATTAAAAATAATCTTCTGGAATTTCTTCTTTATAATCAAGGAACTGCTTATCTCTCAACAGTTCTACACCTTTTTGGCGATATTTGTTAGAAGCATCATTATCATAAGCATTTGAAAATTCCTTCTTGGCAGAATGATTATAAAATGCTTTTTACAATAGCAAAAATAGGAAAAAACAGCAATTGAAACAAATCCATAAGTTATAGGTACTTGTATAATAATTAACGAAGTTATAGGGTAGTATTTGTAATAGCTCCCTCATATATTTACTATTAAAAATAAAACTAATAATAATTATGTTAAATACTTTTTTTAATTTTATAATATTTACCCATAATACTATCATAGGCTTTTATTTTGTCTCAGCCGAAATAGCCTTGTCCAAATCCGATACTGTTTTTTTAAAAACTTGAAAACAATACCCAAACATATAAAAGCAATTGTTCCCTATTATATCTATTCATATTGGTTTAAAGTCTCCCCTATAGCCATAATCCGATTTTTTTGAGTATATTTATTATACAACTATCTATTATACCCCCGAAATGGCTTTTGTCAAGGGATTTCTATTAATTTTAATAAAATATTTTATTGCCATCTATCTAGATTTTTGTTATCTGAAAAAGATTGATATCTAGTGTGTCACAACACTCAAAAACTGAGCAAAAAATAGGTTCATTTAAAAAAATTATTGTTTAAAATCATAACCACCCGTCAAACGGGTGGTTTGCACCAGAACGCTATAAGTCCAAATTACCAGCCAGCGCCTAAAGATGCTGGCTTTCACCTTGTTCAAGCTGACTCGTCACTTGCCTCCGCAGATCCTCCTCAATGTCGAAGAAGAGCTCACTCGTCTCGACAAGGAACTGGCTAAATGGCAAAAAGAACTGGATATGGTCGGTAAGAAGCTCTCTAACGAACGCTTCGTAGCCAATGCCAAAACCAGAAGTCGTCCAAAAAGAACGCGACAAACAAGCCGACTATCTAAGCTAAATACGACGCGACAGTCGCACGTATTGATGAGATGAAGAAGTTGGTGAAATAAAGAAACCCTAAGCAGTTCTGATAAATTAGTCTAATATCAGAACTGCTTTTTGTTGATTTATGGTAAAATGTAAAAGATAAAACAAAAAGCAATAGGATGCCGATATGAAAATAAATGCAGTTGATTTATTTTGTGGTGTAGGCGGTCTAACGTATGGTATTCAGCAAGCGGGTATCAATGTTGTTGCTGGTTATGATATTGATGAAAAAGCAAATTTGCGTACGAGCACAACAATGATGCTAAATTTATTTTAAAAAGATGTTAAGGAAATTGAAGACGATGAAATACTAGGGTTATATCCATCAGATACTGACATAAAAGTGCTGATTGGATGTGCTCCCTGTCAACCTTTTTCGACATATAGTCACAAATATAAAAATAATAAAAATACAATTCAAAAGATGGATTTACTAGACTACTTTGGAAAGCAAGTTAGATTGGTAAAGCCAGATATTGTTTCAATGGAAAATGTACCACAACTAGCTTGAGAAACTGTTTTTAACAATTTTCTAAGATTACTAGAAACTGAAGGATATAAAGTAAATTGGAAAAATTGCTTTTGCCCCTGCTTATGGCATTCCCCAAAAATAGAAAACGTTTATTACTTCTAGCATCTAAATTTGAAGAAATTTCCTTTATAGAAGAATTGTCTACAAAAGGATTACCCGACTATTAGACAGGCTATAGGGGATCTACCTAAGTTAAACGCTGGAGAGACCGACCCGTTAGATGTGTTGCATACAGCTCGAAATCTATCTGATATTAATTTAAGTCGAATTCGTAGTTCTAAACCAGGGAGGGACGTGGAGAGACTGGGATGATTCTTTATTACCGGAATGTTTTAAAAAGGAGAGTGGCGCAACTTATGGTTCCGTATATGGTAGATTAGAATGGGATAAACCATCCTCTACAATAACAACTCAATTCCCCGGTTATGGAAATGGTAGTTTGGGCATCCAGAACAAGATAGAGCACTTAGCCTTAGAGAAGGAGCTATTTTACAAAGTTTTCCAAAAACCTATCAATTTATCAATAATTTAGACTCATTCTCCATTCAAAGAATTGCAACACAAATTGGCAATGCTGTCCCTCCAAAAGCTCTGGGAGAGGTAATAGGAAAAAGCATATTGAAACATTTGGAGGATTATTATGCTTAAGCAAATAAAATTATTTGAAGATGAAGAAAAGCAGAAAAGAATACAAGAACAAATAGATCGTTTACAATATGAACTTAATTATGATACTCGAGATTATCCTATTAGTTTTATTGTAGATTTATATAATAATGAGAATGAAATTTTTCTCCTGACTATCAGCGTAACGAATTATTATAGGGGACCAAAGCAAAAAATCAAGATTTATAGAATCGTTACTACTTGATTACCCTATTCCTCTTATATTTCTAGCTGATACGGATGAAGGTAGTATGGAAATAGTTGATGGATTACAAAAGAATTTCAACTTTATCTGAGTTTTTAATGAAGAATTAAAAATTGGTAGGCCTAAACAAACTTACCGAATTAAATGATTGCACCTTGGATGAAATGCCTAAAAATGAAATAAGACGATTAAAAGCTAGATCATTGAGAGTCATTGTGTTGAAACATAATACTCCAGCAGATGTTCGCAAAGAATTATTTGATAGACTCAATACTAGTTCCTTACGTGCCAATACAAGTGAAATTCGGGCAGGAAGAGAACTTGATAATCCTCTTATGATATTGATAAAAACTTAGCAGAAGATGAACTCTTTAGGAAGAATACAAATCTTTCCAAAAATAAAATTAACCGGAAAGAAGATATTGAATTAGTAAGTAGATTTTTTTGCTTATAGTAATAATTTAGATAATTATGATGGCTCAGTGATGAATTTTGTTGATGGCTATATCCAAGAAGCTGGAAAAATTGGTCTGATGAAATAAAAACTTTTCATTTGAAGATGAGTTTAATAAAACAATGAAATTTGTGTCCGATAATTTTGAGAGGGATTTCAGAAAGAGGATCGAAATCATACACCTCGGGTACGTTTTGAGACCTTTTCAGTTGGTATTAATCTTGCTTTTAAGGGAATCTCCCCAGTTAAATGTCTCCGTAGAACAAATAGATAAACTATTAAACAGTGACCACTTTAAAAAAATGGACAACTTCCGATGCTGCTAATAATAGAGCTAAAGTCATTAGTAGAATACATGGAGTTAGAGACTTTTTATTAAATGGTGAATTTAATGACTGAATATGAAAAATTGAAAAACGAAATTAATCATTTTATCAATGTAATTAATATTTATGAACAATCTATAATGGGAATTCCAAATGTGTTGACTAATTTATTCGAAATACAAATAATTAGCTCTCCCGAAGTTTTGACTGAACTAGATTTCCTACTGCATATTAAGGATAAAGATAGTTTTGAAGCAATTGTTAAAATTATGAAATCCAATTCTATTTTAATGCTATATAATTTAGTTGAATCAACCATAAGAGTTTCAATGTTAGAATATTATAGCACTTTAAACGATAAACAAATATCTTTTAGTCAAGCGATTGAATCAATTCAAAAAAATTATGGGTTAAAAACTATTTGAATCAAATAAATAGTAATGAGTTAAATCAAACCGTATTTGATATGATTTTAAATGTAATAGACGATAATTATAGTGTGGCAATAGAAAAGGAATCTTTTCATCTTTCTGGCAATGCAGATGTTAAAGAAATGAAAAAGATATTAGAAACACACGGTATTACATACAATAATGATTCATTTAGAGATTATGGTGGTGCTCTTTTTAACAATTAAAAACAAGAGAAATTATTTAGCTCACGGAAATATTTCTTTTTGAAGATAATGGGAAAAGGATTTTCAATTCAAGACATAATTGAATTAAAGGATAAAACTTATCAATGTCTAGATTACTTTTATTTCCTAATAAATTCTGCCATTAGTAATCATAAATTTATGTCAGAAGATTTTATTATAGTCTCAAAAACCAATATTGTTCAATACTTTTAGAAATCACTTTACTACTTAACAAATTCTGTAAATTCAAGTCAATCTGAAAAATACAACATTGTAATTTAACTTCCATATATCATTAAGAATTGAGTTCATCTGGATTGATACCGAAAAACCCACCAAGCGATGCCATTGGCTAGGGTAGCAAAACAGACTTGAATATACAAAAAATCTCTTAGATTCATTTCTAAGAGATTTTTCTTTTCTCCCTCACAACCAGCCTTCTTCTTCGGCAGTTTTGGCTGCTTCGGTCTCGGTTGCTGGCGCCTAGTTTAGAGAGGATATTGGTCATGTAATTACGGACGGTGCCGTTTGAGAGGTAGAGCTTGTCCGCAATCTCTTGGTTGGACAGGCCCCTGGGCAACTCCATGCAAAACAGCGACTTCCTGCTCGGTCAAGGGATTGGGATGAGTCATCATGACTTCCATCAGCTCTGGGGAATATTCCTTGCGCCCCTCTAACACCGTATGTAGGGTTTGCATGAGCTCAGCGATGCTTCGCTCTTTCAAGACATAGGCGTCGACTCCTGCTTTGACCGCTCGTTCAAAAATAACCTGGGCGTTTAAAGGTCGTAACGATAACCACCTTGGTTTTCAGGAACTTCTTGTTTGATCCACTCGAGAGCTTCTAGTCCCAGTCTTGACTGGCATTTCGACGTCAAGGATGACAATATCTACTGCTTCTTTCTCCAAAACCTCGATAGCCTCGGCTCCATTTTTCGCCTGCAAGACAGTCTCCACATCTGGTTGAAAGCTTAAGAGCTGGCACATGGCGTCTCTCAGCATACTTTGATCTTCTGCGACTAATACTTTCATCTACTTTCTCTCCTTATAAGGCAGATGCACGCGCACCTCTGTTGGATGTTTCAAACTGACCAGCTCTACTTGACCTGAGAAGGCTGCAGCACGATCTCGGACTGTGTGAAGTTCATTTCCTTTTACAGTTGCAAAACCTTTCCCGTCATCTCTGACTGTCAGGACCAATTCCTGATCTGTACGTTCCAGTTTTAGATAGGCTTTATCAGCGCTGGCATGTTTGATGATATTGGTCGCCAGTTCTAACAAAATCATAGCAGCCGTCGACTCTACATCCTGGGTCAAACTAGCCTTGTCCAACTGATTGTCAACCTCAACCTCAATCCCAGCAATCTCCAGCATCTTTCTTTGACAGTTTCAAGCTCTGAAGCTAGGGTCCGTGATTTCAGATTTTCCACAATAGTTCGCACTTCATTCATGGAATCTTTGCTGATCTGGTGAATTTCTTTTAATTCCTTCTCCACCTGTGGATAGGCCTGCATTTGAAATAACTGCAGGGCCAGATCTGTCTTGACACTCAGCATGGCAAAAGGTATGCCCCAGACTATCATGCAAATCCTGACCGATACGACTGCGTTCATTTTCAGCAAGCAATAGATTTATCTGGGCATTTTGCTTGGCCTGAGCTTCTTTCAAATCCTCGACAATGCGAATCCGAACCAAGCCCAATGTCATCAAATCGACAAAAAGTAAGAATTCCCAAGCTCAAGACTAGAGTCTCAGTTTCGACTGACTGAAACATCATGAGTTGTCCAACAACAAGAACTTGAGCAAGGAGAAAAGTCCAGACATGAAGAGAACGTAGGCTACGCACTCTAAAATGATAAATTAAGAGATTGGCAAGGAAAAAGAAGAACCAGACATAGTTGCCATAACTAAAGACGGTATTCCCAGCTACATAGGCTAGCATGATAATCCAAAAGAGCCAGGATAAGCGCTGGCTCTTGGTTGTTAAAAACACCCTAAATAAGCCACTACAAATAGAATATCAACTCAGTAAATGCCAGCTAGGAAAGCTCCCCAATCACTGCAGAGAGGATAGGGAAAACCATAAAAATCAAACTGGCCCAAAACATATAGTGTATGCTTTTCAGTCTTTCAAGCATTAAGCATTCTCCTTATGACCTTGAAGGTAAATGGTCAAACCAAATAAAACTGCTGAAAAAACAAGTAGATAAATTGTGGCTGATAGATTGATGCCACCCTCATTTAAGAAGGTCTTGATCAATTCCATCAACTGATAGCTTGGTAGACGCTTCCCGATTGCTTGCATCCAGTCTGGAAATAAAGAGACAGGCATCCAGAGTCCGCCTAACACAGCCAAGCCAAAGTAAAGAAGATTGCCTACGACAGACATCAACTGACTAGAAGGTAAGAGAGTCAAGGTCAAGCCAAGAGCTACAAAAGCTACACTTCCTACTATCAGCAAGAGCGCAGCCCCAATCCAGTTTCCAAGAGACATGTCCACACCTCTTACAAAATGCCCAACTGAGAAAACCAACCAGAATTGAGACCAAATAATCAACCATCATACTTGTTATCTTTGATAGATAATATTCTACCATATTTACAGGGCTATGACGTAATGTTTTCTGCCAGTTGTTGATCTTTATCGGTATGTAAAACAACTGGGAATGAAAAGATAGCTGTCGACATCATGGAAAAAGCCGTCATGGAGATGAGGTAGTCGCGCATAAAATTAGCCGGCCCACCTGGTGTATCCTGGTACATGCCTGAAAAGAATAAATAGAAGGCCGTCGGCATTCCTACGGATAATAGATAATAAACTAGTTGCCGTTTGGTCAATAGAAATTCTATCTTGTTTAGTGCGATCAATCGTTTCATCTTAGTCATCTCCCTTTTGTGTTTCTTCAAAGATTGTATCTAGCAAGCTACGGTTATTAACTTCAATTTCTTGAATCCTACAGCCTGCCTGGACTAACAGTTCCCAGAAAGCATCTGCTTCGCGTGTGACTACTTGCAGGGCATCTTGTTTTTGTGACCAGTTTTCAACCAAGTTAGACTGTTCAACGACTTCCTTGTAAGCTAGAGGAAGGATAAAGTGCTTTTCAATCTCCTCACTGCGCATGGCTAGTGGTGTCGTATCACGGATCAATTCTCCCTTATTTAAGACCAAAATCCGGTCCGCTGTATGCTCTACTTCCTCAATATAATGAGACGAATAGAGAATGGTTACCCCCTGCGCTTTTAAGTCTTGGACAATTTCCCAAAAACGTTGACGGGTTGAAGTATCCATGGCCGCAGTTGGCTCATCTAAAAAGACAAGCTTTGGTCGGCCAATCAAGGTCAAGACAAATGAAAAGAGACGCTTTTGCCCACCTGACAATTTTTCTGCTAATTGTTCTTTTTGCTGCTTGTCAAACTGCAATAGTTGATCGATTTCCTGGTTGTTCAAGGGATTTGGATAAATGCTTTGAAAGAAAGCAATCAACTCTTTAACCTTTAATTTCTGAACGATGACATTTTCTTGAGGGAGGTAGCCTCTAATATAGTCTAACTGAGAATTCGTTACTGGTAAGCCTTGTATAGATACTTGACCGCTGGTGACTAGTTTGTCTCCAAGCAAACAGTCCAAGAGTGTTGTCTTTACCAGCACCATTTGGATCCAATCAAGGCGACACATTCGCCTTCTGCTACCTCAAAGGAAATATCCTTCAAATATAGCCTTGCCCTTGATGCTTTTTATTTAGGTTTTCTACCTTAATCATGTTCATGATATTCTCCTTTCAACCACTCCTTCCCCCATCGGAAAAAGCGATAAAAAATCATAAATCCTAGACCCCAAGCACCGCGAATGACTTGAGTGAAGGAAGGGCTTGGTCAAACCAACCCTGTAAACATTTCGACCAACCATACCACTAGTGATAGTCCAATAAAAAGATAGAGGATCGCTTTTTTTCATTTTTTTCAAACTCCTTTTTACATCTGAGACCAATTTCAAACCTTCTCGCATCAACCAAGACATCATGCCAAATCCTGCAAAATAACTCCCAAGGAAAATGATAGAAGCCTTCATCCAATCCTGAAAACATGAGATAAGTCATGACTCCTGCTGCTACTAAACTCATTGCGACAATTACTTTATGTTTCATTTTTTTCTTCCTCCATTTGATACATCTAGTATAATTCTTTGAAGGTAGAATCACTAGAAGCTTCTGTCATGAGGAGATATGACAAATGTCACAAAAAGTCTAATCGCTATGAGAATAGAATTCTCTGAAAATAAAAAAGAGGTCGGGAAAATCCCGACCTTTCTTTTTATTCTTCTTTAAATCCTGTAATTTTAATGCAGCGAATAGTGCATTAGGCTTTTTAAAAGTCTTCTATACCATCCGCTAGTGATTTAAAGAAATATGTGTTTTTTACTTTATCCAAATCTGCTTTTTCAAGATCGAGTTCCATAACGACTCTCATCTTTTTGTCCTCGGTGATAAAATATTCTACATTAACACCAGGCTCGTCCTTGATTTCAAGATACTCTGGACTATCTTCCATAGCTTCACGGAAGATTGCTTGGAATTCTTCAGGAGTAACTCCAGCAGGAATCTCCATGTTCATTTTTCCGAGCATCTCCATCTTGAAGTGTTTAACAACATCCGTATAAACAAAGGTCATAGTGACATCAAATTCATCCATTTTCCCTTTAAGGATTTTTGTTTTTTTCTTCTTTTACCTGACTCGACTGACTAGATGAATCAACCGAACTTGCTGTACTACTTGACTCTGTTGTTGCGGTGTTGGTTTGACCACAGCCAGCAAGAGCAAGTAACGCTGCAAAAATCAATCCTAAAAACTTTCTTCATTCAAAGTCTCCTATTCCACACTGAAAAGATATGGGTAAACTGGTTGTTGACCTTGGTGAATTTCTACTTCAACATCTTCGAATTCTTCTGCGATTTCTTGGGCGATTTGGTTAGCCAATTCTTCACTTCCGTCTTCTCCAATATAGAAGGTTACGATTTCACTGTCTTCATCCAACATATGTTTCAATGTTTCAGTCAAAGTTTGGTGCATATCAGGGTTTGATACGAGGATCTTACCATCTACCATACCAAGATTGTCATTTTCATGAATTTCCAAACCATCGATAGTTGTGTCACGAACGGCTGTTGTTACACTACCGCTGATGACATCACCAAGGGCTGCAGTCATGCGTTCTTTATTTTCTTCGATAGACTTGCTTGGATCGAAGGCAAGAAGACTAGTCAATCCTTGAGGAAGGGTACGAGCTTCTACCACTACTGCTGGTTGTTCCAATACCTCAGCTGCAGATTGAGCTGCCATGAAGATGTTTTTGTTGTTTGGCAAGAAGATAATGTTACGAGCATTGACTTGCTCAACAGCCTTGATAAAGTCTTCTGTCGAAGGGTTCATGGTTTGACCACCTTCGATAACATAGTCCACACCTTGAGCACGGAAGATGTCTGCCAAGCCTTGTCCAGCTACTACTGCGATAAGAGCATATTCTTTTTTTCTTCAGCTGGTTTGCTGACTTTGAGCTTCTTTTTTCCACTTGTGCTTCGTGTTGGTTACGCATGTTATCGACTTTTAACCTTAACCAAGCTACCATATTTGAGACCTTCTTGCATAACAAGACCTGGATCTTCTGTATGGACGTGAACTTTAACGATTTCATCATCATTGACAACAAGCAATGAATCCCCAAGTTCATTCAAGTAGTTACGGAATTCTTCGTAGTCAAAACTCTTTAGCATAAGTTGGGACCTTGTTTAAGAGCAACCATGATTTCTGTACAGTAACCAAAGGTGATGTCTTCTGTTGCCACATGTCCGGCTACAGACTTATGATGTTCAGCATTGATCATTTCACTCATGTTGGCTGGAGTAGCTACAAAAGTCTTCAGAAGCGCTGTATTCACCAGTAAGAGCTGAAAGGAAAGCCTTCATAGATGAAGACCAAACCTTGACCACCTGAGTCTCACAACTCCAACTTCCTTCAATACTGGAAGCATGTCTGGAGTCTTTAGCAAGAGCTGCTTTTAGCTCCTTCCAAGGCTGCACGCATAACCTCAATAGCATCGTCTGTCTGCTCGGCTTTTTTTCTTAGCACCGATGGCAGCACCACGTGATACAGTCAAAGATTGTTCCTTCAACTGGCTTCATAACGGCCTTGTAGGCTACTTCAACACCAGATTGGAAAGGCAAGAGCTAGATCTTTCCCTGTTAACTCTTCTTTTTGTCTTTGATGGCTTGTGAGAAATCCGCGGAAAAAGCTGAGAAGTGATAACTCCTGAGTTCCACGCGCACCCATCAAACAGACCTTTAGCCAAGATACTTGCAGCCTCACCAACTGTTGAAGCTGGTTTGTCTGCTACTTCTTTAGCACCATTTTTCGATAGTCATTCCCATGTTTGTTCCTGTATCTCCATCTGGAACTGGGAAGACGTTCAATGAGTTGACATATTCGGCTTGCTTGTTCAAACGAGTAGATGCAGCCTGTACCATTTCTTGAAATAAGCTTGTAGTAATATTTGACACGATTATTCTCCTACAACTTTTGATATTTTTGAATGTAGACATTCACAGTTTGAGCAGTGATGCCAAGTTGGTTTTCCAAACTAAAACGTACACGCTCTTGGATATTTTTTGAGACTTCACTAATCTTAGTTCCGTAGCTCAACACGGTATATACATCAACTGCAATGCTACCATCTTCGGCCGCTTTTACAACGACACCTTTAGAATAATTTTTCCTTTCCCAAGGAGGGCTTGGAAATTATCTTTGAGGGCTTTCTTACTTGCCATACCGACCACACCAAAAATCTCAGTTGCTGCACCGCCTACAACGGTAGCAATCACTTCATCTGTTAGTTCGATTTGACCATCTTTTGTATTAATTTTTACAGTCATTTTTTCTACCTCAACTAGTTGATACTCTATTTTATCATATTTCAAGCCAAGTGTAAAAGCAGAATACTGTATCGGCGGATATTTGCGCCTTTTTACAAGTGATTTTTGAGCTTAGAGCAAAAGAAAAAAAGACCTGATGGCCTTTTTACTCTTTATTAAACGCGTTCTACTTTACCTGATTTCAAAGCACGAGCTGAAGCCCAAACTTTTTTAGGTTTACCATCGATAAGTACAGTAACTTTTTGAAGGTTTGGTTTTACGGCACGTTTTGTTTGGTTCATCGCGTGTGAACGGTTGTTTCCTGATACAGTCTTACGACCTGTAAAGTAACATACTTTAGCCATTTGTGTTTTCCTCCTATTAGATCTAATATAGCGGATGTGCTAGCACCACATACTGTACTATGTTATCACACTTTCTCTTTTTTGGCAAGGGGATTGGAATATTTTTTTATTTAACGTAAACAACTCCTAGTTTCCCAAAAGCTACATCTCCACGGATAATCAAAGTTTTGCTGGTTGGTCCTAGAGGGGCATCTGCCTTGGCTGCTCCACAAAAAGTCTCTACCTTTAGATCTACTCTCCAGTGTTGAGGCACGTAGATAACTGCATTCCCAAAACCGACTTCGATATTCAGAGTAGCAAAATCACCTAACATCTCTGCATTGTCATAATAGATTTTGGCATTCCCAAAATCCGACTTCAAACTCGTCTTCTACCAATTCTTGGTCTTGCTTGTAAAATGTACCCGCCCCAAAAGCGACTTCCTTGTCTGTCAGAATGGTCTTTTCACCGTCATACCACCATTTTTTCCCATTCCAAGTTCTGTTAGTATGAGTCAGCATACTTACTCCAAGCACGATGAGAACACTTGCCCAGAACAATGATTGATTGGGAATCGGTAAAATGTCATAAAAATGATTAGCAATCATGAGGGCCACTAGGGCTGTAAAAGAGGCTGATGTCAGATGACGACGAAGCAAATGCTTCAACTGATTGATAGGCAAAAAATCCAATACCAATCAAAGGCCAAATCTGCCCTCCCAGAGAAGGGATTCCAAAATTCCCCTGTAACAATACTAAAGCTGCCAATACTAGCAATACAATACCAAATGCTTTCTTTTTCATGTTCTTACCTCATGTTTCTTAGATTTTCTTTTAGGAGGGATTGATAGTGCCGTGACACGTGCACCTCCTTGTGGGTCTGATAAAAGGAAATAGTGCCTGTCCCTGAGAAGGACTTGTCCACCGAGTAGACCTGCCGGATATTGGCAATGGTCGACTTGGATACCCGACTGAAATAGCGGGGGCAGGATGGACTCTAACTCATAAAGCTTGAGCCGAACCTCGTAGGCTTCTTTCTGGGTATGGGCGTAGATCTTGTTGCCTTCCGTCTCAAAGAAGAGGATTTCTGCCAAGTCTAAGTAGTACTCACCCGTCCCCTTATAAAAAATCAACCTAGGAGCCTTGGTTTCTTGCAAGAGTCTTTGCAAGTCAGCTATTTCATCTGTCAGGGCTGCAGCCTTGATGACAATCTCTGTCTCAGTTAATTCACTATCAATCTCGATTCGTAACTTCATCCTATCTCCTTTCTGCATCTACTATACCAAAGGCCAGAAGACTTTACAAGGGCAAAAAAGCAAGTGGTCACTTTTGACCCGTAAGTGGTTACGAGGCCAAGCCCACTTGCTTTGATTTTTTACAAAAATAAAGAAAAGAATTCCCCAAAAGGAGGCCACAGGCATAGCCTACCAGAACATCCTTAGGATAATGAACTCCTCCTAAAACTCGCACCAGACCGAGAAGAGCTGACAAGACCAATAAAATCAAGCCCACAGGCAGATTTGCATGCAGACAAGCCATGGAAATGATAGTCGCTGAAAAGACATGGCGACTGGGCATTGAATTGCCAGAACTGTCCTTGTCCAGTAGAGGGACAATTTCCCAAGCTTTCATAAGGGACGTGGTTGATTGATCCACTTACGAACAAGCGTCAATAGGACAAAGCCAAAAGCTGGCACCAAAATATAAGCAGAAAGTTCTTGTCCCAAGCCCTTGTTCATAAAGCTTGTTCCCAACAAGGCCAAGTAAGCTACGGGCATCAGAACTGTCATCATGCGATTAAAAATCGCATCAATTGCAATCCTTGTCGGTGTCGAAGGATACTTGATTTTCCTTTTATCGTACCACTCTTGATAGTTTTTCATAGCTATTTCTCATACTTTTCTAGGACCTGCTGCGTTGTTTTCCCTTGGCAAGCCAGTCCACTAATTTGTCCAGACGGCGGATTTCCTGCATCAGAGGATCCTCAATTTCCTCAATACGAACACCACAAATCTTCCCTGTAATCGCCATCCGTTCAGGTATATAAGACGGTGCCTGTCGAAAAAAATCTCCGTAGGTAAGGTCCCTATCCAGACAAGCAAGGAGGTCACTCACCTCATAACCTGTCAGCCAACTGGTCACTTGGTGAACGGACTCTGCCCTTCCACCCTTTCGCTCGACCTTTTCAATCAAGGCTGGATAGACCGCAGAAAATTTCATATTGTATAATTTCTGACTCATACATTCCTCTTTCTATTATACCAGTATAAAGAAGAAAAAGAAGGCCGTCAAGCCTTCTTTGGTTTTATTCTTCTACTTCATCTTCTGTAAATTGACTATTGTAGAGGTCAGCATAGAAACCACTCTGAGCCATGAGCTCATCGTGATTGCCTTGCTCAATGATATTTCCATCTTTCATGACCAGGATTAAGTCCGCATTACGGATAGTTGACAAGCGATGGGCGATGACAAAGGATGTGCGTCCTTCCATCAAACGGTCCATGGCTTTCTGAATCAACTCCTCTGTACGTGTGTCGACTGAAGATGTCGCTTCATCCAGAATCAAGAGTGGAGAATCTTTGAGTAGGGCACGAGCAATGGTTAAGAGCTGTTTCTGTCCGACTGACAAGGTCACTGTATCATCCAAAACAGTATCGTAACCATCTGGTAGGGTTGTGATAAAGTGGTGGATTCCTACTGCTTTGGCAGCTTCAATCACGCGCTCATCACTAATACCAGTTTGATTGTAGATAAGATTATCACGAATGGTTCCTTCAAAGAGCCATGTATCCTGCAGGACCATTGAAAAGGCATCATGCACTTCTGAGCGCTTCATAGCCTTGGTATCCACACCATCGATGCAAATACTTCCCTTATCAATCTCATAGAACTTCATCAAGAGGTTGACAATAGTCGTCTTCCCAGCTCCAGTTGGTCCAACAATAGCAACCTTTTGACCTGCATGAGCTGTCGCTGAAAAGTCGTGAATGATCGTTTTTTCAGGAGTATAGCCAAAGGCAACTCTGTCAAAGACCACTTGACCCTTCATGTCGGTTAATTGTCTTTCCTTATGAGACTCGTCTTCCATCTCAGCTTCTCCTAGAAACTCAAAGACACGGGTCATAGCTGCACTAGCTTGTTGCAAGCTGGTAATCCCTTGGGCAATCTGTGATAAGGGTTGTGAGAAGGTACGAACATAAACCATAAAAGCTACGATAATCCCAATACTGATATGGCCTTCAAGAGCTAGGACTGCACCGACGATGATCACCAAAAACATAGCTAAAGTTCCCAACAAAGATCATTGCTGGCATCATGATTCCAGAAATAAATTGAGATTTCCAAATACTATCATGTAGGTCTTGATTCAATCCTGCGAATGTTTCTTTAGTGGTGTCCACAACGTTATAGCTGGTCACCACATTGTGGCCAGAGTACATTTCTTCCACATAACCATTTGACAGCTGCTAGGTTGTTTTGTTGGGCTTTAAAAGTAACCTTGTGACTTGGCCATAATGACTGAAACAGCAGCAAAAACCTACAAAGGGTTGAAACAACTGTTACCAATGCCAAAATCCAGTTCATACCAAACATGGTAATCAAAACAGCAATCAGCAAGAAGCTAGCTGAGAGAACTGTTCCCAGACTTTGGTTGAGGGACTGAGCCGCCGTATCAACGTCATTGGTAACACGAGAAAGGGTGTCTCCTTGAGAATGACGGTCAAAATAAGCAAGTGGCAGACGATTAATTTTTTCAGCAATGGCCGTCCGCAAGCGTTTTTGAAAAAAATGTTGGATACTCGTTGAAAAAGATATAGGCTTGAGTATAGTTGAGAATGGCACCAAGCACATACAAAACAGCTAAAAAAAGCTGGCGATGCTAGACACAGCTACCAAATCGATTTCTGTAGCCAAACCATCTGAAATCAAGTTGGTGATTTCCTTAATCTTAGTTGGTCCATAAACAGTGATAATACTTGAACATACAGCAGCCACAACTGCAACTAGTAGAGGAAGTTGGAGACCTGCTAGAAAAAGGTTTGTATTGTTTCCATAAGGACATTTTCTTATTTTTCCATGTTCCAATTCCTCCTTCGATAGTTGTGAATAGGCAATTTCTTGGTAAACTTCATTGCTTGCTAGAAGTTCTTTGTGGGTGCCTTGTCCCACGACTTTACCTTGATTCAAGACTAAGATTAGGTCTGCATCCATAATGGTTGAAATGCGTTGGGCAACGATCAACTTGGTCATGGACTGTGTTTTTTTCAGCTAATACTTGACGCAAGATACGATCGGTCTTGTAGTCCAAGGCTGAGAATGAATCATCAAAAATGAGAATCTCTGGTTTACGAGCCAAGGCGCGTGCAATGGCCAGACGCTGTCTTTGTCCACCTGAGAAGTTAGTCCCACCTTGAGCCACTTCTGAGTCAAGACCAGCTTCCTTATCCTCTATAAAGTTTTTAGATTGAGCCAATTCCAGAGCTTGCCACATGGCCGTCTCACTTAGTGGCGTTTCTTGACTCTTACCAAAGTCGAGATTGCCCTTAACATCTCCAGAAAAGAGAACAGCTTTTTGAGGGATATAGCCAACTTTATTACGCAAATCTTCCAAAGTCATAATCCTGAACATTGACGCCGTCTACTAGAATTTCTCCCATCTGATACATCATAAAAACGGGGTAAGAGGTTCACAAGCGTAGATTTACCAGAACCAGTTGAGCCGATAAAGGCAATGGTTTGCCCTGCTTCTGCCTTGAAGCTGACATGTTCCACAACTGCTTCTGAGTTTTTAGAGTAGCGGAAGGTTACGTCACGGTATTCCACTTGACCTTGAATAGAGGAATCTGCCGTCTGTGGTTGACTAGGATTTTCAATAGAAGAATGCAAGTCTAGCACTTGATTGATACGTCCTGCAGAAACCAAGGTACGAGGAAGGACGATAAAGAGAGCACCCATAAGCAAGAAGCCCATCACGACCTGCATGGCATAAGACATGAAGACCACCATATCACTAAAGAGTGGTAGACGGTCTGTCAGGCTAGCATCATTGATGATATAGGCACCAATCCAGTAAATGGCTAGACTCAAACCGCTCGAAATCGCCATCATAATAGGATTCATAATAGCCATCAATCGATTGACAAAGAGATTGAGGCGAGTGACTTCCTCATTGGCTTCTTCGAATTTCTCATCCTGATAATCCTCAGCATTGTAAGCACGAACTACTCGAATCCCTGTCAAAGCTTTCACGAGTAATACTGTTCAGTTTATCTGTCAATTTCTGGATGACAGATTGTTTTGGAAAGGCCAGAGTCATGAGAACTGTTGTCATCAGAACATTGACGATAACAGCCACCACTACTGCCCAGAGCCAGTACTCAGATTTGCCAAGGATTTTTCCAATGGCCCAGATAGCCATGATAGGACCACGAGTGACCACTTGGAGTCCCATAGTAAAGAGCATTTGAATCTGCGTAATATCATTGGTCGTCCGAGTCAAAGAGACTAGGGAATAGAGAATCGTTTGATTTCTGTCTGAGAATAATCCAAGACACGATTAAAAAAATATCACTACGCAGATGAGCTGTGTAGGATGCTGCAACGCGAGCTGCAAAAAAATCCAACTGTGACAGATGATAGAAAAGGCTAAGAGTGACAAAGCCCATCATCTTAATAGCTGGTGACCAAAGTGCATCCAACTGCGTCCCTGGTGTCCCAAGTAATGCTGTAATTTCTGAAATGTAAGTCGGTACTTCTAACTCTAGATAGACCGAGAAACAGGTAAAGAGTATGGTCAAGAGAATCATTCCCCACTCTTTTCCTGTGATACGCTTAGCGAGTTTCTTCATTCTTCCCCTCCTATTTTTTTCTACATTGGCTTGTAGTTGACCCATGACTTCCTCAAAAAAATAGCTAGTTTTTTTCCTCAGATACTCCATCGAGTAAACTGCGGTCAATTCGATCAAAGAAAGACTTGACCTGCTTCATTTGAGAGCGAGATTTTTCAGTCAAATGAACAAATTTTGCCCGTTTATCACTTGAACTCGCCTCCAACTCCACCAAACCATTTTTGCACCATGCGCTTGACTAAATTACTAGCAACTGACTTGGTGATATTGAGTTCTTGTTCAATATCCTTGATAAGACGTCTAGTTCTTGATCCTGCTCACGACGATCTAAAAAAACGGAGGACCTGTCCCTTGCGGGTCCACCCATAAATTCAATACCCACAACGCTTGGCTTCCTTTTGCACCATCAGGTGTACCTGGTGACCAAAAACGTTTAAAGACCAACATCGGTTTATCCATGATTTTTCTCCTTTCTAAATAAAAAATAGTTCTCTAGAGAACAATTAAGTTTTCCATGAGAACTATTTTATCATTTTTCAGAAAAGATGTCAAGAAAAAAAGTTTCTATGAGAACTATCTCGATATAAAATTGACAATAGTCTGATAATTTTATCTATAATAAAGCACTAACTCTAGTCTGATTACACTAGAAATGGGAGAACTTTCAAATGAAACAAGAAGAGTATAAAACCTTAGGAACCCTTGCTGTCATTTTTGGAGCTGGTGCTCTTTTATGTTCTCGGATACCAATTGTCAATGGTCTATCCTTTCTCTTTGGATTTGTTGCCTTGATCTTAGGAGTCATCGGTATTGGCCTCAATCTCCAAAATCAAAAAACATTAGCTATGATTGGGTCAAGCTTTGGCCTCATTTCCATTATCATTGTACTGATAAGCCAACTGCTATTCACTCCTATCTTCGCTGATTTTATAAGAGGCTATCGTAGCTCTTCTAATTATCTCATGGAAGAACCAACCAATGAAGATTGGCCAAATAGTACCATTGATGAATATGAAGAGGAAGAAGAGATCTTTACCTGGACTCAAGAACAGTTTGATGCCTTAATAGAGGGCGACCCCTCCAACCAAGGGCAAGGGCGGTACCAACTACAAAGACATTATCAGGGAACATGGGATTCCAGATTCTGAAGTAGATTCAAGTGACAGTGATTATGAAACCAAAAGAATCACCTATCTCTCCCTAGGTTCACCTAGTAAGGCAGTTGTTTTAAACTTTGTAAAAGCAGGAAAAATGGTCAGTTTCTTCTGATTCATAAATTTGCTGTCGGACTGGACCGAAAAAGAACAAACTGATTCTGGAGTGAAAAGTTTAACATAACTAAAAAGGTGCTGGGAATAGCAATCGGTAGACCAAGTCTCGATTTCTAAATCCCAACACCACGATATTTCCACAATCCATTGGATTATGGACGATTATAGATAACTAATAACGTTTTGGACAAAAGAGATTTTCGTCTCTTTTCCTGCCCTTTTGTCATCACAAGATAAACAAACCCCTTGAAAAATATTGAATTTTCAAAGGGGTTATTTTTTTTATTCTTAGAATCCATCTACGTTTGTGTAGATTTTTTTGTACGTCTTCGTCGTCTTCAAGGACTCCGTAGAGTTTTTTTCAAATGTTTCAAATCTTCACCTGACAACTCAACTTCTGATTGAGGAATCATTTCCAATTCAGTTACTTGGAATTCTTCGATACCAGATTCACGCAAAGCAACGATAGCCTTGTGAAGGTCAGTTGGAGCTGTGTAAACAGTGATTGTTCCTTCTTCTGCTTCTACATCGTCTACATCGACATCTGCTTCAAGCAAGAGTTCAAAGATTGCATCAGCATCATCACCTGCAAATACGATAACACCTTTATTGTCAAAGAGGTAAGATACAGAACCTGAAGCTCCCATGTTTCCACCGTTTTTACCAAAGGCAGCACGGACGTTGGCAGCTGTACGGTTAACGTTTGAAGTCAAGGTATCAACGATCAGCATATGAACCATTTGGTCCAAAACCTTCGTAACGTCCTTCTGTAAAGGTTTCGTCTGTATTTCCTTTTGCTTTATCGATAGCCTTATCAATAACGTGTTTTGGCACTTGCGCTTGTTTGGCACGATCGATAACGAATTTCAAAGCAGTGTTTAGTTCTGGATCTGGCTCACCTTTTTTAGCTGCTACATAGATTTCTACACCAAATTTTGCATATACTTTAGAGTTAGCTCCATCTTTAGCCGTTTTCTTAGCTACGATATTGGCCCATTTACGTCCCATTAGGAATCTCCTTTTTTTCACATTTTAATCTTTCTTATTATAACACAAGTCTATCCGATTTTCACTAGAGGAAATGGATTTTTCTTTTGTAAATCAAGCTAGGATTTCCCGCCAGTAGCCAAGAGTTTTTTGCCTTCTTTGATCCATGGATGTTTGGAAAGTGAGAAGTAAAGTTGGGCAGTCATAACTAGCCAGAGAAGGGGCTCACATAGAATCACACCTGTATAACCTGTCCAAGGAATAATCCAAGCGACGAAAAACAATTTTTCCCAAATAAACTCGATAAAACTAGATACGAGGGGAAGAGTTTTTGACCGAGACCCTGCAAGCTATTTCTATAGATCAATAAAAGACTCAAAAACGGATAGAATACAGAACTGATGCGTAGGTACAAAGTCCCGTTTTCAATCAGATAACCATCTGTCGAACTTGCTAGGAAAGAAACTAGGCTAGGACTTGCAAAAAAATAGGAAATACACAAGCAAAGGTTGCCCAAGCCATACTCAAAATAACTCCCTAGATCGAAGACCGTGGACAATGCGATCTGGACGTTTTGCACCAAAGTTTTGAGAGATAAAAGTCGTCATCGATGCTGAGATAGCCGTCATTGGCAATAAGGCAAAGGCCATGATTCGGCGTGCTGCTGTCTGAGCACTGATAATGACTGCTCCAAAACTATTAACGGAGGATTGCAAAATAACACTTCCGACAGAGACGATTGACCCCATCAGCCCCATAGCTAGCCCCTGCTCTAAGAGATCGACATAGAGGGCCTTATTCCATTTAAAATCCTTCAACCTAGGAAGGAGCTCTGGAACACTCTTTCGGATATAGAAATAACAAAGGATAGCTGACAAACCTTGCGAGATAATAGTTGCAAGACCAGCAGATTGAACACCTAACTGCAATTGTGTAATAAAATACAAATCCAGAATGACATTAACGATGGCTGAGAAAAATAAGAAAACCAAGCGCAGCAAGACTATCACCAACAGAGCGTAGCAAACCTGCAAAAAGATTATAAGCAAAGCTCACTCCCACACAGCTAACAATCATGGAGATATATTCATAGGACTGAGGGAGAATTTCTGCAGGTGTTTCTAGGTACTGTAAGAGTGGATAAAGACCAAAAAAGCCCATCAACATGACAAGCACACTCAAGATAATCCCTAAAATCCAAGTTGCTGCGACAGCTTCCTTAATCTTTTCAAAATTACGAGCACCATAAAGACGTGCAATAACAACACCCATCCCATTTCCAACACCGAGAGCAAAAGCCGATAATCAAATCAAAAAAATAGCTGTCGTTGCTCCGACTGCCGCCAAGGAATCTTTGTCCCTAAAAAAACGCCCAACAATCAAAGATATCAGCTGTATTGTAAAGTTGCTGAAAGATATTGGACAGTAGAATCGGTAATGCAAAACTAATTAGCGCGGGAAGGATGGGACCATGAATCAGGTCCACCGTTGATTTTTTATTCATAAGGCTATTATACCACAGCTCGGACAGCAGTCCAAAATGATAATATCCCCATAATCCAAAAACAGGATGTTCAATTTAAAAACATCCTGTTTATGTTTTTACACTAAACTATGCAAAATATTCAAAAGTAATTCTGTTGACTCTTCCAACTCTTCTGCAGTATAACTATTATTTTGATTTTCTGGATGATGGATGATATTTCGGATTGCAGTAGGAAGAGTTTTTGCTCTTGCCGAGTGTCTCCATTTCTTAATAAGCGATTATACCCTCTATTTTGAGTTAATCCTCTACCAACAAGCCATTGTTCAAATTCTCTCTCGTTGTAATTGTTCTCGTTTTCGTCAATTGCTTTAGCTTGGATAAAACCATATAGCTCATTGTGAAATTCTACGCTATTTACTCCGAAAAGCAGTATAATTTATTTCTCCAATTGTAGGTGAGGAAACTCCAAATAAATTTAATTCTTGCTTATCTGATACAAAAATTTACCCCATCATCATCCTTGGAAAAATATTGATTTGCTGAGTTCTACTATCAAATTTTTTTAACAAATAAGGAGAATGAGTAGTAATAAAAAAACTTGATATTTTTCAGAAATTTTATTGAGTGAATCAATAAGTTTATCTTGTGCTTTTAGGATGTAAAAACGTCTCAGGTTCATCAATAAAAACATAATGGGCTTAGATAATGTATCCTCTTCGTTATCAAGAACACCAGCATAAACCTGAATTAAGCTCAGAGCTAATGCACGTTGCATTCCAGTACCTTTTTCCGAAACGGAAGTAGAAATACCATTATCCGAAAGGAGAAGATTTCCTGTTTTAAAGAAATTATCAATTTCTGGTAACCCAAAGTTAAATTGAACTTCACCATCTCCATATTGCTCTTTTAATACTGAAGAGATTTTAGTCGCAATTCCTTCAAGAATCCTACCTAACCCTTCATCTCCAAAAGTCTTTTTATGAGCATTTTGAAATTCTTTCCAAGTATCACCTTTCTGAAAATCTTTTGTTATATCATTAATTATTTTACCTATTATTTTTGTCTTACCAAAATCTTGATAATCTTCATTCTTTATATCCGAATAAACAAACTGAGCATCAAATAATGCAGTAATCGTTTTATCAATACCTGTAGGGTTTTCGAACCTTTTTATATCTTCTTCCTCAGTTGAATTTGGGTTATAAATCCTTACTTTTGAGATATCTAAGGGAACAGTCTTTCTACCTTGTGTTACTTCACATTCCTGTGACGTCCTTAAAACTCTAAGGCTATATGTCCCATCTTCATTGCCTATTAAATACTCACTGTATTTATTTTAAATTGAGATTTTTCATCATTGATTATTTCACTAAGATCTGCTCCCTAAATTCAATTTCAACAGATACATTTTCTGTATCAAAACCTTGAGTTACGAAATCTGACTTATTTTTCCGCTCTGAATAAATTCGACTGCTTTAAAAACTGTCGTCTTACCACAGTTATTATTTCCTACGAAAAATTAATACCTTCTGAAAAATTCAATAACATGCTCTCCCTTAAAAGCTTTTTAAAGTTTACTAGCTTGATTTTAGCAATATACATCTTTGTCATCTCCTATTTACGTCATATATTAAAAGCATTAGTAATTCTTCCTTAACTTCATCCTTACTGACGGTTTCATTAAAGAACGGTAAACCGACAATTCGATAACGGTCATCGTCCATCAAAGTTCTTGCCCTCATCTCGTTCAGAAATCTGACACAAGAATTCCTGCTTCCAGCCTTCTTTGCTATTCTTGAAGGTGTTATCAGCATCCAAGAACTGACTTCCTTTTGGTTCAATGAAAATTTGCCAAGAAACATTTCCTGTTTTTGTCGTTAGTAAACATGAGAAAGTCTGGTTCAAAGCTTTGACCTTTATCGAAACTATAAATCTTCACAGCTTTTTCATTTCGGAGCAAGTAAATATCTGACCATTTTTTTCTTCAAGTTCCGCCATCAAATCCTTTAATCAACCGAACAAGAAGTTTTTCTTCACTTGTGCCAAAGTTATCATCGTAAGCGTACCAGTCCAGATTATCCAAATCTTCGAAATATTGGGTTTCGGCTGGATTTTTCTGCGACAAGCCAAACTCTGCTTGCCTTTTGGTGATTGATGGTATATTTCCGTAAAATATTATCCTCAAACAGGTCTTTAATCTTATACTGTTCAAATTTTTCCGAACCAAAGAAACGTTCCTCGGTCGCAATCCAGTCTTTTTCGATATGATGGAGAAGTTTTTCCGCGACGTAAAGTTTATCATCTGGCGTCAAATCATTAACTAACTTATACTGAGACTCCACTCGCATATCAATATCCGAAAAGCATATTAATGAAACTAGCAACACTTGCAAGCCCAACAAAAAGCTTTTTGAAGATTATCGAATGAAAACTTCTTATTACGATTAATAGCCGTTCTGACGATATTACCTCCGATAACCTTACCAAATTTAAAGGTCATAGCATCTAACGCCTCCGAGACGTAAGTCGTCTCGTCGAACGCTTCAATATCTCGCACACCATGAGTTGGAAGTTTAACTTCGAACGACTGAGGAATAAAGTTGGTATCAAAAAGATTTTCCTGACGTTGCTCTAACAATTGTTCATAAGATAAGCGTTTGTTCATCCAAATGACACCATCTGTGTAGGTTCGAGTTTTTTTGAATGACTCCTTGAGCTTCAGTTCACGCTCTTCCAGATTTTGGTCATCAAAAATACCAGACTCACGCAAGACTTGCTTGAGCTCTGAAATATAGCGAGGATTATTAGCAGAGTGATAGTGGAGTTGTTCAATCACCCGAAGTTCATGATTCTCATTTTCATCAAATTTTCGAGTGTATTTTTCTTCAAAATTATCACCAATGACAAAAGGATAATAGCGAGCACCACGACCAATCAACTGCTTCTCAGTGTTGGTAGTTTTCCTGCGACAAAGCCGTTTTTTGTCGTTTTACCATCTCGAGTGTTGTAGAGACGAACAATGTCAAAAAGGTTCAAAACATCCCAGCCTTCATTGAGCATATCCACGGCGAAAATGGCACGAATTTCATTTGTTGGTAGTTCTAAGGTATTGAGGAGATTGAGACTATCTTTATGCTTGTTCTTTCCGTCAACTAAAAGCAGGCGTTCTTTCCGAAAATCCTCTTGAAGTTCCGCCACCAAATCAGTATCTGAAATACCAGTTTTTCGAAATAAGAAGGATTTTTAAAATACTGGATTTTTCGTCCATTTCTGAAACGAGGTCACGCTGTGCTTGAATATCTTCTGGAGAAAGATTGTCTAGTACCCCCAAAAATGCGTCCAGATTTTCTTGACTCTCAGCAATCTTCTGCGACTTGAACATGACCAAGGGTTTTAGGTTGATACCATTTTTCAGAGCGATTTTCTTGCGATATTGACTGATAAGAATGGCTTGAAGCATACGATGGTTGACATCACCATCTACTAAGTGAAAGAGAACATCTTTCGAATACTTGTCCAGTCGAAATTCTTTCAAATCGTACTTGAAAAAGTAAGGATTTTTCGTATTTTTGAGACAAAGTTGGATTGGTCAAATCAATCGTCGCTGTAAATTCGAAGATACTAGATTTTTGGATGTCTTTTGAATAGTTTCAATAGTGCTAGTCCAGCTGGTGTTATCCTTTTTCTCATTAGTATCCAACCCAGCATTCAAGTGATGGGCTTCATCTGCCAGCATGACCACAGAAATATCCTTAAATTGTTCATAAGAAAGGCGATTTTCTCGTGGCGTATTGAGGTCTTGGTGGAGCTTCTGAATAGTAGTGAAAACAATATTAATACTATCATCACGACTATCTGAAAAAAATCCGTCACTTCACGCACGGTCACAATTTGCCCGTCCATGACAATCTTGTCGGCAAAGAGATGCTTACTAGAAGAACTTACCAAAAATTATCCTTGGTTTTGGTCAAGATATTGTCGTTATTGACAAAGAAAATGAAATTCCGCTCGCCTTGGTGATACTTTTCCAAAATGACTGCTGCCATCAAAAGTGTCTTTCCAGAACCAGTCGCCATATTGTAGAGAACTTGCTCTGGAATGGCACGATTTTCATCAGTTTTATAATATAAATACCGTCAATCGCTTCCTCTTGATAAGAGCGTAAAAGGATATTTTTAGATTTTTGTAATGTAGTCAGGCAAATCCTCTCGGAAGTTCTTGAAGGCAGACCGACTGACCGTGTCATAAGTTTCGTAAATAAAAGGCATGACTTACTTTTCCTTTCCGTAGAAAGCATGATTTAGCTTTTTATCCTCTGCAAAAATGCCATAATCTCTGTCGTCAATATCAGAGTAATTTACATAGAGATTGTTGTTATCGATAATCTCAGATAGAATTTGCTTTTGTTCCGCCAAAGAAAGTTTTTCAAATTCATTCTTTTTCAGCTTTTTAGGGTCAATACGGTAGGACAAGAAAGAAGATTTTTAGCCACTTCGAATAGTTCTAGCAATTCATCCGTTGTTGACGATTCGATAACGGCATTTTTGAAGTCTTGAGCATCATTTTTGAGTTCAGCATACACAAAGCTACCCCCACCAGACCAGTTGATGTCTTTAGAGATACCAGTTTTATCCCCTTTAATAACATTATTCAAACGCTCAACAATTTTTATCTTCAATGTAATCCATTTGCTCAATAGAAATATATTGTCGTCCCATTTTATGAGCAGTTGCTGCTGTAGATCCTGAACCTCCAAAGAAGTCCAGTACAATGTCATTTTCTTCTGTAGCACTAGCTATGATTCTCTGGAGTAATCGTTCAGGTTTCTTTCCGTTGTCAAGCGTAACTCCACCCTCATTTTTTTATGCTACTCCAAGAAATGTCCTCCCACAATGTTCCTGCTTTTTCAGTCTTGTAGATAATACCATTTTTCAATATATGTTGTTTCCTTGAGAAAGCTAACCAGTCTCTTGGTTCTACCAATAAATCCAACATCAATCATTTTTCCTTTATTTCTACCAGATATTGGTATATATCGAGCAACAGTAAGCCCATCATCATCAATACAATTTATTACCCGAGTTCTAATCGATGTTTGTGCATTTTTCCGTTGTGTAAATTTTTATCAAGATATTTTAGATATACTTCTTCTTCTAGTTAATGATTCTTCTTTCATTACTTGCTTAACCGATTTCGTGATATACCCTTGAGCATCAAACAGCTCAATTTTATCTCCCCTACCATCCAAAGTTTCACCAACTTTTACATATTCTCCTCTATCGAATAAGATATTAGTATATGCAAAAGTTTTCCCTAAATCTCTACGCTCTTTAATGTACTCCATTAGCGAATAGGGTTTTTGTTGAATGTTGATTTTTTTGAATTTTCATTTGCGTAAACAAGAATAAACTCCGTGTTCTTCTTAAGACGTTTATCCTCCCCACCGCCACTAGCACCAGATGAAGCTTTAGCTTTAATAACAACAGTATTAAGATATTTATCATTCCCCAAATATCTCGTCCATTAAAAACTTTGAGATATGCATGCTCATTGTCGTCGGTTTGTATAAAAATCATCCCAGAAATGCTAAGTAATGTCTTAGCTACTTCCAACCGGTTTTTCATAAATGTCAACCAAGTGGAGTGATTAAAGCTATCATTGTAATTAAAGCTATCATTCCCTGTATTGTAAGGCGGGTCAATATAAATCAACTTCACTTTCCCCGCAAATCTTTTTGAGACTATGCAAAGCGATAAGATTATTCCCCTTAATGATGAGATTATCTGTATCTCCTAACTCTTCCACTTCATGCTCACCATCTTTGTCGTATCTCTTGAAATTAGTCAAGACCTTGTCATCCAGCAAGCGATTGATTTCTGTTGGAGCGAGTGTTTCATTAAAGAAAATCTCCTGACGCTTGGCATCATCCTTGGTCTGTCCACCTTCCAGCACGCAGTCTTTATAAGGGAAGTTGAGGACAACTTCTTGATTTTCAGAGAGATACTTATCACCAGCCGCTAGTCCAATCTTTGTCTTGTAAGCCGTAAAGCTATCTGGCAGAAACTCTTTTGTTGTTTAAAAACTGTAAAAGACATCTTCTTAAAGACAAGAATACCTGTTTCAAGCGTCGCAAAGAAATGTTGGGAGATTTTTCGTTACTCATTAAGAGATTGAGGAGTTCCGGGTTGTATTGTCATGCCAGCTCCGCTAGTTTGTTTTTGTTTAGCTCTCCTCAACTAAAAATGCGCCATGTTGTGATAACAGTTGCTCAAGTTCCTGTTTCATCCTAAATTTCACCTTTCAACTTTTTAGAGCGAAGGGCTGATAGGATTCCCTTTATTATGAATATAATAAAGGAAGGGTACCCTTCGGGTTTATTTAATTTTGCTAGTTCTATTATAACATATCTCGAGATTGTTTTCACAATCTTCCTATCACTCATTGACCCTCACTTTCTTCAAAAAATACTGTACTTTTCTCGTGAAGAGAGTTATCCTCTGAGAGCATCAACTTAACCCGAAAGGAAATTTTTATGGAAAAGATAAAACAAGCACGGATTACTGAACTCAAAAATACCGAACGACTTAATGATATTTATCGACAGGCTTGCTTAGAATTGGAAGTTGGAGACAGAATTAAACTGTCACGTTTCGATAATTTCAAGGTAGACTGGAGGCAAGTCGAAGAAGAAAAGACCTTCGAGGCGTTTCATGATTTGAATGATGAAGAGGAACAAGGTCAGACTTAGCATCCAACTTCCAAGAAAGCGGTTGCCTAGAAACTAACAATTT